>Ga0099849_1001280_pt1 | contig 11738 bp, 4 predicted proteins | sample CB_VirMetaG_4_FD_78177 | JGI IMG/M metagenome (GOLD analysis project Ga0099849, IMG submission 78177) | Freshwater to marine saline gradient viral communities from Chesapeake Bay - CB_1508_1M Viral MetaG | ecosystem: Environmental > Aquatic > Marine > Coastal | place: USA: Chesapeake Bay... | reverse complement strand
CGCATAAACCAACCCGCTGTACTAACAAACTTATCCGTCAATCCCCTGCGTCTGGCAAGATCTACAAGCTCAGAGTCTTTGAGGCTTGGGTTTCTCTTGATTGCTTTGATTGCATCATTGAGGAATGCCTTGGCTGCTGTACTTGTGAAGTTGCCGGACAGCTCTGCTTCTCGGGCCATATAGGTTTCAATGGCACCCGCCTTCTCAGCAAACTCCATACGTTTAGCAGAAGTAGCAAACTCATCAGAGATACGAGCCAACTCTTTGCCGGATACTGCTCTAAGCCAAGGACGCAAGCCAACAGAACTAATGGTAACAGAGCTACCACCTACGATGTTGTTGACCAATGAGCGGCTGTTAGCAAGAAGCGTTACAAGCTGAAACCTTGCTTCTGTTCTACTGAGTGAGCGCATCCACTCTGCACTACGGGCTTGTACTAACTCTTCTGCTTTTGCCCGAGTTGCACCCCTATCAACCTCTGCCTGTATCTTTCTTTCCAATACTCTACCGCCCAAGAACTTGCGATCAAAGTCCTTGAACATACTGTAGATGTTCTCGTCACTGCTATACATACCAAGAACACCCGGCACCTTGCCGTCACTACCCGACATCACCTCGTTGTTCAGCGAGGATACGCCGAGGTAAGATTGCATATAGGTCTTGAGATAGTTGTTCCAACCACCAAGCTCTGTCTTGTCTAGCTTCTTGGCTCCCCTTCTCTTGAAGCGAGACATAGCATCCTGTCCAAGAACAATAGACATCATCTTGGCTTGCCCCTCAATCATTGACTGAGCATACTTACCAAGCACACTTGAATCATCAGACCATCCCGGCAGCGGGTTCTGTCCTCGTTTGTTGGCATTAGGAGGACGACGGACAATCTGTTCTGCATACACAGGATCATCTGACTTCAAGTCCTCGGCATCATAGACAAGCTTACGCAGCTCCGGGGACAGCATCTCTGTATTGACAATGCCTCTTGCAAGCCACTGCTTGAGTTGCATCCCAAGCCTTCTTCTTTCCGATGGATCTTTTGGTAGTGCAATCTTCTTGGCAAACTCCTGCACTTCTCTTGGGTCTTGATCCATACGAGACCAATAGATGTCAGCATCTACCTTACCTGCCTCTGTAATACGAGACTTGTAAGATGACTTGCCAAGCATATTCTTACCCCTAAGAACCTTGCCGTTAAGACCGAACAGCCCATCGGGAAAGTCTCCGGCAATTACAGAAGTAGTTGCACCCTGTCTTGCTCTGAACCCACCTGCTCTTATGTCTAGGAAGTTTAGAATGTCTACTGTGTTCTTTCCGGGAGAGGAACCAAGGGGAATGGTCGTTACAGATTTCTTGTACCTATCGTACATCGTACCGCCATCCAACAGGTTCAGCGCAGCAAACGTAGACACAGGGGCGAATATGCTATTGCCATCGAATACAGCGCCCATAGCCTCAGCCTGTGCCCTCTCTTCAGCAGATAACCTTCTCTTTGGCTGTATCTCTACCCGAACATAGTTGCGAAGCTCTGCCTCATACTGAAGCCTTGCTGCACCATTGTAGGTAATGTCTGGTATTACACCATACTTGCGTATGTGTTGATTGATATTGCGAATGCTTTCTACGTAGTTGAGACGACCGCTCTTCTTATCAGTCACCAAGTACTTGGCATCCTTCTCTGGTATGCCTACTGTATAATCTCCAATGCGGTTCTCGTAGAAGTCTTCGTAGAACTTGGTTATAGCATCGTTGCCAAGACCCGCTTTCTTTGGATCATACTTGGGGTTCATATCCCCGTAGTCCATCCTGCGAGGCTCCTGATAGTATATATCTCCTACAATCTCTTTGCCCTTTACAACAATACGATTGCCATCTTCGTCCCTCCAAGCATAGTCCTTGTCCTTAATACGGTTGTATTCATCGAGCAGTTTGCGGAAGCGGCGCACTTCTTCCGGCACAATCTCTACCTTTTCTGCACCGTCAACAGTGACCTTGATACTATCATCAGATGACTCAAGCATCTGCTTCAGTACAGCGGGAGTAAGCTCTGACTTTGTAAGGCGATCGCCAGAACTATATGTGTTGCGTATGTACGCACGCATCTCCCTTGCGCCTACCATAATCCTAAACATCACATCCGCATCGGGGTTAGCCCCTGCATCTTCAAGCGGTTCTATGATGTTCTTGGCTATGTACTTCTTCTCCATTGGCACATTCTCTGCCTCAAAGTTATTGGCTTTGGCAAAGATGTTAGCCATATAGTCTCCCGTAGAGAAGGCTACACTAACGGGCAAATCCTTTACACCACTTCTTGTAATAACCTTCTGCACCACAGTTGGGTTGGATACAAGCAGATCATCTGCGCGCATCATACGCCCAACAGTATCCGGGAATCGGTACATTGCAAGTCTTGGGAAGTTACCTACGTTGCCACCCATAGCATCTTCGATCAGACCACCAACAAATCCTTTGTCGAAGGATCGCTCGAAGAATGAAACGAAACGGTCGAGGTCATCATAGGTGGCAGCCTCAAGCGCAACAGCGGGAGCAAACTGACTGAACTCTCCCGTAGCAAAAGGGAAAAGATCAAAGAGTTGATCGCCTACTTGCGGATGTTTCTCTATAACTCTTGTAAGTCTATCAAGAATAGCTGTAGCTCTCTTACCCGCCTTCGTTGTTGTATCAAAGTATCCCTCAGCTGTAAGGGTATCTTCAAGTGCCTTGACTGTCTTGAGTGCTTCAAAGGCTTGCTTCTTCTGTGCTACAATATCTGTTCTTGCAGAGTCGTGGTGTGCCCTCTTGACGTTAACGCCTGCCTTCTCTGCTTCGGTAATAGGCTTCGTCTTGACCGACGTATTCGATACATCACCCACTGCTTGAGACGCAATAGATCCCGCCGGAGCATCTTGTACGGTTGAAGCTGTACCGGATATAGCGCCCTCTAATGTGAAGCTATCAAGCCCTGCATTCTGACGAGCAATCTGATTCATTGCTTCGTAGTAGAACTTGAAGTCATTGGGTGATATGATGTCCCACTCTCTAGCAGGTATAATCATACCCGTAGCTATGAACCTATTGTTCTGTTCTGTTAGCCTCTCTCCGCGTATAGGAGAGATCATACCCATACGGATAAGCCTTAGAAGAGCGGGAGAGTCAAGCCGCGCAACAGTCTGATACATTCTTGTTAGATCGTCAAACAGCCTGTCAACATAAGCAGCAGACCTTTCTGGGTCTGCCATAGCTTGAGCTATCTCATTCTTGGTAGAATAGAATGATCTCATTATCTCTTCTAGCTTACTAGAAGCTGTCCTTTTACTACCAAATGTTTTGACTAGCTCTGCGTGCGCATCGTTTCCAATTTTAGTAAGCAGGTATATAGATCGCAAAGACTCGAGATCAGAAGACACCTCTCTTGCTGATGAGTATCCGTATCCCTTTGCCCCAAAGTCTACGTTAGCACTCTTGATAGAAAGCAATGCTCTACCACCAACAGCACCTGTATATCCCGGAGATCCGGAAAGTTGCTTTATCCCTTTGGTTAGATTGATTAACTGACCATAGTCAATGCCATCGCCCAAGACATCTGTGATGCTACCCGCGAATCTTCCGGTTCTTGCTGATCCTACTAAATCATTAGTGTCTATTGTGTCAGCAACTGCACTCCACCCTCTGTATGAAGGAGAGAATGCGGTATATCCTTTTAATGCATTTAGCGACCCAAAAAGATTTCTTGCCGCAACTCTGTCATCAAGATCTGTTATTGGAGCTATGTTGTATATATCTTTAATCTTGAATCTTGTGCCCTGTCCTTGCTTTGCTATGCTGTTTGTAACATACCCCATTATGGAAAAGGTACTGTCACCCAGCCACTGGTCAGCCGCATCAGCCATACGCTGAAGACCATCATAGTTTAGCTTGAGTGCATCCTCCTTGAAGTTGTCTTTTAGTAGCCTATCTCCTTTTTTTGTTCGGATGTATGGCTTTCCGTCTTTGTATTCAACCTTATTTGCAAGCTCTATAATGCGAGCGGTGTTCTTGGCAAAGAACCCAATAGCCTTGTTGCCTGTTCTTGCAGACACCCCAGACTCCATCACAACAAGAGGACTAAGCACACCGGCTTTACCCTTTACTGAGTTTGGCAAAGACTGGTCAAGGAATACATTGTCATAAGCTTTGTCCTTAATAGGTCTAAATACACTATGCCCAGAATCACCATAGCTCTTGTCGAGCATAGCGTCTTCGTTGTCCTTTAGATACTTACGAAGCTTGCCCTCCTTGCCACCATTCTTGTCTAGGTCAAATATAAAGAACGCCTTGTCACCGTCAAGGTCAGCACCACCGAGCATCTCCATATCTGCTCCGTGCATAAGAACTCCATAGCCCTTGTTCTTGCTGTTGACAAACCCTGCAAGCTTAAGGTTACGAGCGCCTGTGACACCCGCCATAGGAGTGCGAATGAAGACTGCCTCCATAGCCTTCTCCATAGCGCCAAGCATTGGCCCCTTCTTGCCTTGATTAAGAGCTGTAGTGTACTGGTGCCACAGCTCTCCAAGACGCATCTCCTTGCCCTTGTAGTTGACTACAACATCGCGCAGTCCGTCTTCAAATAGGACGTATCCCCTTGGTATAGTACCATTCTTGAGGCTCTTAGCAAGCTTGCCTCGGTACATCCTGTTTACAAACTTCTTATTGGCAAGTACGTTCTTTATCTCTAGCTGCACCCCGGGAGATCCAAGCGGCATCATTATAGCTTGGTCTCCATATCGGAATACAGGACGGTTCGCCCTGTTCTCTATGTAAGAGAATAGCACCTTGTCAAAGTAATTCTTGTAAACACCAAGATATACCTCTGGTGTAAGCAGATCTGGACGATCAATGAGCGCCCTTAGTTGGTGGGCATTGCTCTCGCTGTCAATAAGAAAGTCAATAGACTCATCAAGATCAATGTCTTTATCAGCAGGTATGATACTATCGGTATCATTTATAACGGTACCCGTTCTTTTTGACGGACGACCGAATAGGATCTGATGTACTATCTCACCTGCAAGAAGCCTACTTTCTGGCGAGTGGTTCTTAGCAAGTACTGTTTCGACTATGTCTTTGACGGAAAGGTTCTGTGCATCGAATCCCTCGTAGTCACCACTTAGTGCTTTGTCTTTGGTAACACCCCCATCTCCTTCTATCTCTCCCTTCATATACGAATCAAAGAAGTAGTCGGATACCTCTTGGTCATCAATAGCCTTGGCAAGCTGAATAGGAAGACGCATACGCTCTGTCTCTAGGTATGCCTGTTTCTTCTTGTCGTAGCGTAATCTACTAGCCGTCTTCTTGTGCTGAGATGCGCCTGCGTTTAGCCTTGCCGCATTAAGCGGTGTCTTGTAGATCGCAATGTCATCTTCTTTGATAAAGAGATTGCCGTCTTTCTCCGAGAAAGTGAGGTCGTTTATTTTGCGTCGCCCTGTAACCTTAGCCACACTGTCTGGGACAAGCATAGCAATGCCCTTTGCCCGCATTGCATTAGCAAGTTGCGGGTCAGCAAGCAAGGCGTTTCCCTTGTTAAGTGCAGCACCAAGGTTTTTGCCAAAGCCATCGTCTTCGATGTTGTAGCTCGTAGACATCTTGATAGCTGTGACGTTCTCGTCAAGACCAAGGATATTACGATACTGCTCAAAGACCTCTGGCAATAGATAGAACGGGCCATCATTGACCTGCTCAAACGGCCTGCCTGCTTCGTTCTTGTAGTTACCTGCCGTTTCTAGTACGGTGTTTCCATTGCCCTTGAACGACTTGTAGTACGCCGTTGGTATGTAACCCAATTCTCCGTACGTAGAGTCACCATCTGGGGTAGGGGTCTTGGCTAAGAACGAGGCAGGCATCTGCATATTCCCGTCAAGGAATAACTGCATACGCTTGACTAGATCATTGGCATTCTTTACAAAGCCCTTGCCGCCTAACGCATAGTTAAGGAAGTCCTTTACATCTGAAATCGTTGGTGCCTGTCCATCAAGGCGAGGAAGGTATGCGCTTGTCAGATAGAACAGCTGGTCAAGACGCATACCCATTCGTTCACCAAAAGGAACATTGTACATTGCTCCCCACTCTTCCTGCTCCCGATATATGGCGTCAGCCACATCTCTTGTATTCAGGTCGTCAAATATGGCATCGTATACATCCTGTCTGCCTTCTATCCTGCCCTCCTGCTCAAGGCGCTTCCATACATCCTTGGGGCCAAGGATGATGTGTCCTGTATCCTTCTTTACACCAATAGGGTGGTATCCATTCTCCCTAAAATATCTGAGCTTTTCGTTTGTTGGAGACTCGACTCTTACGTTTTTAACAAATGATGTGTGCTCAAGATCAGTTGATGATTCCCAGTAATTTCCACCTCCTGGCCCATCCCTTAGTGTGTACAAAGACGTATGGTAAGCTATGGGTATATCCATAGCACCAAGGCTTTGCTCGAGCATAGAAGGGAAATAGCGTTCTTGTATGCGCTTGCCATCAGGGCCAAAAACCTGACTATCAGGCGCTTCTACAAATTTGCGCTCTCCGGTGTAATCATTTGATACAGTGTATGTCTTCTTTTTTCTCTTGCTGAAAGCAGTACTAAATACAGCATCCTTGATTACTTCTGATCCATTCCTTTCTATCCAACGAGTAATCCGATCTCTGTTAGCGCCTTCAGGCATCTCATCTATAAGCCCTGAAAGCCTTCCTGTGTAGCTGTCAAACAGCTCTGGCGTAACAGCGTTGGGATCCTTTATCTCATCGGCAAGCTGCTTGGCTATACCTTTGACACCATCTAAGTAGGCTTCACCCATCTCAGATGCTATCCGAGTGAATGGCCCAACAAATGAAGATGGTATGTCTCGATCTTGTATGGCCTGGCGTATTGCATTCTGTTGATCGAAGAGATGTCGATACTTCTCATCGAACTTGGCCATACGCCCTATAAGATTGTCAAGGAAGCTACCTGCATTGCTGATAGCCTCATCCATAGGATCTCTAGCAACAGTGCGCGTTTCCTCTGGCTTGGGAGCCTCTGCCTCTACTGTCTCTGGAAGTGTGTACTGACTAATGTCGACATCTTCAAGGCTTATGGTTGGCTTTGTTTGCTGCTTCGTTTCCGCAGCAGGCTGCTCTTCTTTCTCTGGCTTTGGATCTATTTTGTATTGATCCAAGTCAACCTTACCAATTAAGGACTCAGCGTCTTCTTCCCTTACTTTAGAATCTCTTACCCCGTCTTCGGCTTCTTTTATTGCGTTGTCGACAACAAGTGTAGCATCCTCTTCTGGAGTTCTTTGCCTTGGTGTTGTCTCTGGGGTAGGCTCTTCTGTTGGTGCAACCTCTCCGGCTTCTTCTCCGGTGTACACAAGCTCTCCAAGCAGAGAGGGAGCATCCTCCGTCTTAGGCTCTTCTCCCTTCTTGATCTTATCAGCGGCATCCTTGGTCTCCTGCTCTGCTATAAAGCGCTTGGTCTCCTGCTCATACCCTGCACCAATGCGGGCTAGGTAGGCACCAAGCATAGCCTCTTGTGCTTCTTGTGTCTGCCCTGCAGCGGCTTTCTGCATAGCTACAGCTGCAAGTGCCTCAGACACACTGATGTCTAGCTCTTGCTCACCGAACATAGCCTTGATCTGGCTTGCAAGACTTGCCTTTACTTCACCTCGTACAATATCCTGTGCCTCTGCATCAAGCACTCTGAAGTCATCCTCATTCATTGATTCGAGGAATGCCTTTCTTCGAGACACAATATCAGTGCCTTGCTCTGACTTTCTAAGCAAGAAGTTCCTTGCCTGTATCTCAGCAAAGGGCAAGTCATCTACGCCAAATGCAGCACCAAGTAATGTGTGGTAAGCAACAATAGGTAGCGGTGCACCCATTGCAGCAGATGCACCACCGGAGAATGCGGAGTTGATAAAAGCGCGCAGTGCAACAGCAGAGCCTTCTTTGCCCGGAATGAAGTTGGCTATAGCTCTGAACGCACCGCCCTCCAGAGCGCCTTGTCCTGCCGCTGCAGCCATCTCCCGACCACCATACGACCAAGAGGACACACCGCTTGCAAGACCCGTTACAAAGGCTTCTGATGCAGCAGTACCAAGCTTGGTCTCACCTAAGAACTTAACAGCATTAGCAGGTAGTGTCTTGCGCAACCCCTGCATTCCATAGGAAGCAACCATAAATGGAACACTGTTAAGCCGCCTGTACTTGCGACCAAACATTTCTCCATTACCAACAGCTACTGCCTTAATAGCATCAGTTGCCTTGTCGGTCATACCAACAAGCTGCTCTCCCTTCTTGGCTGCACCAAGGAGTTTACTTGTACCCATAATGGTACTTGTAACACCACTTGCTGCTATCTTCCCTGCTGTACCAAGACCGGGCACAATACCCAAGAAGCCAAAGACGTTACCAATGTTACGTGCAATGGCTTCTGTGGTATTACGAGGCTCATCACCTACGTTAAGCGTAGTGAATCCCTGAATGAACCCCTGACCTATTTGCGCTATTGTGCCAAGAAGAGAGAAGTCATCATTAACCTCCTCTTCCTGTTCTGGTATCTCAGCGCCTACCGATCTTAGTTGTACAAGATCGGACTGTGTAAACAGCTTGGGGTTCTGTTGGTACAGACCCTGTAAGGCTAATAGATCTTCGGGGTTCATTCACCACCTAGTCCTGCATCATTGACATTGCAAGCAATGAGCCTGCCGGAACTGAAAGTTTTGGGTTGCCCTTAAGATAGCCATAGGCAGACTGTCCTAGTCGAGAGCCATAGCCTGCTCCACCAAGAGCACCCATTGCTCCTGCGCTAATGGCACCACCAACAGGGTCTCCCTCAGACAATCCACGCAAACCACCTGCAGCGCCAAAGCCAACAGCGCCTTGGAATGCGCGAGACAACATAGGATTGTTAGCAATAGCAGCTTGAATCCGAGCAATCTGATCAAGGTCTTCTGCACTAGCTGTAGCTCCACGGGCTCCACGTATAATGTCTCTACCAGTAGAAGAGCGAAGCGCATTAAATGCTTCTCGCTTATCACTTACTGTATTCTCAAGCTTGTTAAGCGTAGACTGAGCTGGCTTCTTAGATCTTGCTAGTGCTTTCTGAAGTGCATCTTCTGCAGCATCAAGTTCTTGACGAGCAGTAGAGATTGCAGAGCGGCTTGCTTTGCCTGCCTCCATACCACCTCGAACACTCGCAGTTACTCGACCTGCTGCTTGACGAGCGCCTTCTCCTGTAGCCTTCTTGAGAGCACTGCGTCCAAGCGTACGAGCAAGCCCTGCACCACCGGCAAACATACCCGCAAGACCTGCTACATTGCCTGCGGTACGTTCTGCTTCAGAGATGGGGTCAAACATTTGTGATCCAAATGCACCCGCCACAAGACCGGGAAGTCCAAAGAGACCCTCATTGATGACAGTCTTAGCCATACGACCAAGATCAGTTCTAACGTCAATAGGGACACCTGCCTGTTCTGCGGTAGCTACAAGCTCTCGAAGTTGGTCATCACTAAGGTCAATAAGACCCTGTTCGTATGCGCTGATCGTATTGACCAGCATTTGCATTGCTTGTTCTTGTGGTTCCATAGTACCTATGTGTTGCGATTGAAAGTGTTGTTAAAGCTAAAGAACGAGTTCTTCATCCGACTAATATCCTTTTATTCCTCCTTCTGTTGGTTGGCCCAAACTAAGTAGAGAGCTCCAGAACCCGGGAGAATTTGTTGCTCTTCCTGGCTCTACACCTCCTAGTCGCATCATACCAGTCTCAAAACCAAGTAAGCGAAACACAGACTCAAGCTGCTCAGCATCATACATCTCTCCATCAATATCAACCACACCACTCTCTGGCTTGATGAATCGGTAAGCATTTCCCTGCTTGACAAGCACATCACTGGGAACCTTAGAAGAAAGAAACTCTCCAATTTGTGGTCTTGCTGCCTCTATGTTTTCAAGACCAATAAGAGGAATTGCGCTAATAACGTCAGACGCAGTTGCTCTTGGGTCATACAAAGATGTCATAAGGTTTTGCATTGACTCCTCTTTTGCAATCTGCATTTGGGCAAGCCTGTTCGCATTAGCAGCTTGAGATGCAAGTGTAGCATTACGAGCGGCTTCAAGCTCTACCAATTTTCGCTGTCGCTCCGCGTTTTCCCTATCCACTTCTGCTTGGTAGTCTAGCTGTGTCTGAGCAATGTTTCTGCGCAGACCCATATCAGCAGCAGTAAGACGGTTCGCTTCATATGCGCGCCGTCTTTGCCCCTGCTCAGACTCCATACGATATTTGCCCATAGCACCAGCTTCTAGGCCGCCAAGAGTAGCACCACTACCAGATTCTCTTCCTTGTACAAAAGCGTCAAGCCAACTTGCCATATTAGTTACCTCCTAGTCCTCGGGCATAAAATGGTATTCCAAGTGTTTGATTTGTGTATTGAGCCCCGCCGAGTGGCCCGGCATACGTTGTGTATGGACTCATTCCTATCCCAAAGTTTGTCCTAATTCCAGGAGCAGTAAGACCCGGATTCGTCATTTCCATACTTTCTATTGATACTGCTTGCTGTGGTGTATAGGTAAACTTGCCAATACCCAAATCATAGTCTCTTTGCGCCCCTGCTTGACCAAGCATAGATCCACCAATACTTGAAAGCAGACCACCTGCCTGACCAAGTGCTCCGCCCAACACACTTGTTGTTGGTCTAAACGCATTCTGTGCCTGTGTAGCTTGAAATGCCATATTGCGTCCAGACTCAAGTGCACCCAAGTAGGCATTGGTCATAGCCTGTGATCCTGCCTCTGCTCCTGCTGCTTGTGCAGCCCCTTGGCTACCTCCCATACGCTGTGCAAGCTGTGCAAGGTTTGCTGTCCCCATTTGGTTAGACGCATCAAGCATAGCCCTTGATTGGGTAAACCCATAGAGCGGATCAGTAAATGGTTCAAGAGACCGCCTTGCCTCTCGCATAGAGCGGCGCTGTCTTATTGCATCAAAGATACCACCACCAATGCCAAGGAGACCACCAAGAAGGGTGTTGCCCATACCTTGCTTTGCAATGTTGTAAACATCACTCCCCTCTTCTCCATAAGCTTTGCCCAATAAACCGCCAATAATCCTCTTCCCAAGACCAAATCGAGCGTCTCCTGATGTAGAGGCGCCTGTAGCATTGCCTATAACTTGTCCAACAGCATTAGTCCCAATACTAGCTAGTAATCCTCCTAACATTACTTATTACCTGCTATTTTCTTCATTGTCTTAGCAAACATAGCTTGCTTCAATAACTTCTTTTGTGCAGGAGTGGCTGCATTTCCCTTATACTTATCAACTACGTCACTGGCGTACTCCTGTACACTCATAACCTTAGCCTTAGCCTTGCGGGTAAACTCACCTACGGTGCCCTTGGACTCCATAGATGCTCTAGCCTTTTGTAGCCACTGCTTTGCCATTAGCGCTTGGGTGGTGATTTCTTTCTGCCAGACGGGCCAGACCACAAGAACTTGTCTGCCCAATAGGCCGCACTCATACGACCTTTCTTAATATTAGATTCGTGACGAGACTTGAATGATGATCGAGCCTCACTGCTGTAGTTGTGCCCGTATCCCTTCTGCTCAAAACGGATAAGCTTGACGCTGTCACCTTCCTTAGCAAGTACAGCCGCTTTCTTTTTGGGATGACTTGGTGTCATCTTGGGCTTGTTGTAGCCCGAGAAATTCTCTCCTCTGTATTCAATAGCCATTAGTCTTTGCGTTTCTTG
>Ga0099849_1001278_pt1 | contig 11755 bp, 14 predicted proteins | sample CB_VirMetaG_4_FD_78177 | JGI IMG/M metagenome (GOLD analysis project Ga0099849, IMG submission 78177) | Freshwater to marine saline gradient viral communities from Chesapeake Bay - CB_1508_1M Viral MetaG | ecosystem: Environmental > Aquatic > Marine > Coastal | place: USA: Chesapeake Bay... | reverse complement strand
TATATCAGACAGATCTGGTATGGCTTTTCCATATAAAGAAATGGTTAGAGAATGGAATGGCTCTAGAGTTCACATATCAGAGTTTGAGCCTAAACAGCCACAATTAGAACCAAGAGCACACGGTGCTGATCCTGAAGGTTTACAGAATGCAAAACCTGATAGAACAGAACCAGCGACGTCAAATATGTTACCAGGAAATCCTTTTAACCTTACATCTGGAAGCACAACAATTACAGTAACAGAACCTAATCATGGAAGATCTACTTCAGACACAGTGGTTTTTAGAAACGTTGATGGCTCTCCAGGAGGTTTAGCTTTTACTGTATTTGAAAATTCGTCAGGATTTAGTATAACAGTAACAGGAACAGATAATTATACTTTCACATTAGGATCAACTCCTACTGTGACTGAAAGAGCAGGAGGAATGTTTGTAACGGCAGGGCCGGTAACATTGACACCATAATGGCAGGATTTACATACGCAACATTAACAACAGCAATTCAAAACTATACTGAAGTAGATAGTAATGTTTTAACTTCTACAATTACAGATCAGTTTATTGAAAATGCTGAACTTAGAATATTTAGAGATGTGCCTATTGATGCATACAAAAAACAATCTATTGGTAATTTAGTTACAGGACAAACTACTATCAACGTTCCTGCTAAAACCATATTTGTCAAAGGTGTTCAAGTATATGATTCTACATCTGCTGCTACAGGAGCAAATGAATGGTTAGAGAAAAAAGACGAGACTTATCTACAAGAATATATACCTGCTGAAACATCAAAAGGTAAGCCAAAATACTACGCTATGTTTGGTGGTGCTACAGGCGTCACAGATACGACGTCAGGCCGTTTGATGGTAGCCCCGGCACCCGACACTACATACACGTTTAAAATACACTATCAGGCCATCCCAGACGGTTTATCAGGCTCAAATACTACGACTTACATAAGCCAATACTTTGGAAATGGTTTATTATATGCATGTTTATGTGAAGCATATGGATATTTAAAAGGCCCTTTAGATATGTTGACACTATACGAAAATAAGTATAAACAAGAACTAGACAAGTTTGGTATTGAACAACTTGGCAGACGTAAACGTGACGATTATACGGACGGCACTGTTAGAATAACAATACCATCCACGTCACCTTAATAAATAGGAGTTAAATTATGGCAATAACATCAGCAATATGTAATAGTTTCAAAACTGAAATTTTAACAGGCGTTCACAATTTCACTGCATCAAGTGGGAACACATTTAACTTAGCATTGTATACATCTTCAGCATCTTTAGGAGCTGGTACGACAGCGTACACAACTTCTAACGAAGTTTCTGGTTCTGGTTACACTGCAAAAGGAAATGCGCTTACAAGTGTTACTCCAACTTTAGATTCATCAACAGCTGTTTGCGACTTTGCTGACACAAGTTTTACATCTGCTTCTTTCACAGCAAGAGGATGTTTAATTTTTAATGATTCAGCAAGTGGTGATCCAGCGGTTTGTGCAATCGATTTTGGTTCTGACAAAACTGTAACAAGCGGAACGTTTACAATTCAGTTTCCAACAGCAGACGCAAGTAACGCGATCATCAGAATAGCATAGGAGGTTAGCCTCTTATGTCGGCTCAAAAAACTTTCACGGTAACAGTAGCCACAGGTCAGCTATATCTTGGTGGCGGAGCCACAGGCAATGTTTATTATATAGATAGTACTAGAAATGATCCTCTAGTAACTTGGGTAAGAGGAGGAACTGCCCGATTTGAACAATCTGACTCATCTAATGATAACCATCCTTTATTATTTACAAATAGTTTAGATGATGTTCCTGGTGGTAGAATTACAACAGGTGTAACTTATTATTTAGATGGATCTGTAAGTTATTCTGATTGGATAAATACTTCAACTTTTAATGCTGCAACAACACGTTACATAGAATTTACACCAGCTCAGTCTTTAGGTATCACTGAAAACGCTCCTTACATTTATTGTTATGTTCACGGCATTGGAATGGGAGGATCTTTCTTTTTATCTAATAATACTTTTGGTGCGTTAGATTGGAGTAATGGTTTTTGGAACGAACAAAACAATAATGAAATTTCTTTAACAGGTTTTGGTTTAACTTCATCTGTTGGTGATGGTGAGAATATGGGTGTGCCTCAAACAGGATGGGGTGGAACTAATTGGAGTAATGGTGAATGGGGCCAAGTCAATGATAATGGCGTTGAATTAACTGGTTTTGGATTAACAACAAGTTTAAATGCTGAAGGTGTTTTATCTTATTCATTAAATGGTTGGGGAAGAAATACTTGGAGCTCAGAATCTTGGGGTGAAAGTGATAACCCAGTTGTAACTTTAACAGGTTCTGGTTTAACTTCTTCTGTTGGTGATGGAACTAACATTGCTTTTCCTGAACAAGGTTGGGGTGGAAAACAATGGGGTGTAAACGAATGGGGAGAGTTATCAGACAACACAGCTGAACTTACAGGTATAGGTCTAACAACAAGCATTGGAACAGTTTCAATAACAGCAGAAATTAACACTGGTTGGGGTAGAGCTGGTTGGAGTGATGATGCTTGGGGTATACAAGGTGATGTATTACTAACAGGACAATCAGCTACAACTTCTGTTGGCTCATTATCTCCGGCAGACGTAATGGGATTAACAGGGGTTTCTGGAACATCAAGTGTTGGCTCACCTACAATAATTGGTAATGTTTCTTTAACTTTAACTGGTCAGTCAGCGACGTCTTCAGTGGGAGAGGTAGAACCAGCAGACGTAGTAAAACTAACAGGTCAATCTGCAACGTCTTCTGTAGGATCAGTAGTAATAGAAACGGCTTATGATATAACTGGTCTTTCTGCGACTGTTTCACTAGGCAATACAGACGAAACTTCAAATCCTATAGTTATACCAGATGGATTTGGCATAACATCTAGCGTAGGAAATTTAGCTCCTGCTGACGTTATGGGCTTGACTGGACTGTCCGCAACGTTTAATATAGGCTCAGTATCAATTGATACAAGTCTAGATTTAACTTTAACTGGACAATCAGCAACGTCAAATGTAGCTGCTTTTGGAACCTCTGATGGCTTTGGAATTCAGGCATATCAAAGTGTTGACACAGGTTCAAATACTAGCTATACAGATGTTGCGTAAGCAAATTATTAGGAGATAAATTATGGCTTCAACATATACACCTTTAGGAGTAGAACTCCAAGCAACCGGCGAAAACGCGGGAACGTGGGGAACAAAAACAAATACAAACTTACAAATTTTTGAACAAATTTCTGGTGGATTTATACAAAAATCAATAGCTGGTGGTGCACAGACTACAACTTTATCTGTTTCTGATGGATCAACTGGTGCAGAACTTGCACACAGAATGATTGAGTTCACAGGTACAATTACAGGAAACCAAGTTGTAACTATACCTTTAGATGTTCAAAACTTTTACTTTTTAAGAAATTCAACATCAGGTGCATACACAGTACAATTTAAATATGTAACTGGATCAGGTGATTCGTTTACATTTTCCGCAACAGACAAAAGTGATCAATTAATATTTGCATCAGCTAGTGACGGAACTAATCCAAATATTATTACTTTAGCTTTTGGTTCTGGTGACGGAGATGTTACAACAACTGGAACACAAACGTTATCCAACAAAACTTTAACAGCTCCAAAAATTGTAGATGCAGGTTTTATTGCAGATGCAAATGGAGCAGAACAAATAATATTTCAAACAACAGCTTCAGCAGTAAACGAAGTAGAAATTACAAACGCAGCAACAGGTAATGCACCAATTATTGGAGCAAGCGGAGAAACAAATGTTGATCTTAGCATCGCTCCAAAAGGAATAGGTAGAGTTACATTAGGTGCTGGTAAGATTGAACAGCTAGCTGAAAAAGCTACAATTTCTGCTACAGCAGCTACAGGCACAATTAACTACGATGTAATTACTCAAGCAGTTTTATATTACACATCCGCAGCAACTGGTAACTTTACTGTTAACCTTAGAGGAGATGGATCAAACACATTAAACTCTATCATGGATACAGGTGAGTCGATCACTGTTGCTTTCTTAGTAACATGCACAGGATCAGCTTACTACAATAACGCTGTAACAATCGACGGATCAAGTATTACTCCAGAATGGCAAGGTGGAACAGCACCTTCTGGTGGAAATGCTAACTCCATCGATGCATATACGTATACTATTTTTAAAACTGGTGATGCTGCATTCACAGCATTAGCAGCTCAAACGCAGTTCGCGTAATAACACAGGAGGAGAAAGAGAATGCCACTATTAGGAACATTCGCAGCAGCATCAAGAGGAGGCTTTGGAGGTCGAGGCGGACTAGGAGCACCTTATGATATTACCGTTTTAATGGTAGGCGGTGGCGGCGGCGCGGGCCACGGCGGAGGAGGTGGAGGCGGACTTCGTACCTCTACAGTAACAATTTATGAAGGCGGAACTTACACAATCACATCGGGCGCTGGAGGCGCAGGATCTACAGGAGGACCATCAGAGGTAGGTTCTTCTAGTGCATCACAACAAGGTGGTGGATCTTCAATCGCAGGACCAAAAGTAACTACATACGAATCTGCTGGTGGCGGATACGGTGGAGATGCTTCTCCTCGTTCACAAGCTTCAACCGGCGGTAACGGAGGAGCAGGCGGTGGAGCTTGGAATAACGGCGGAGCAGGAACTGGAAACACTCCATCTGTATCACCATCACAAGGAGCTAATGGTGGTGGACCGGGTGCACACTCAGGCGGCCATGGAGGCGGTGGCGGAGGCCCATCAGGAGGAACTGGCTCTGGAAATCCACAATACGCTGCTGGAAGCGGCGGAGGTGGAACTTCAAACTCAATTACAGGATCTTCAATTACATACGCTGGAGGTGGCGGAGGCGGTGGCCGAGCTAACCCAGGGCATGGAAACGGCGGCGGCGGCGGAGGCGGCGGCGGGTCAGGAGCAAATAATAACGGCGGTGATGGAACAGATGGTCTCGGAGGCGGCGGAGGCGGAGCAAGAGGGCAACCTTTTGGTTCAAGCGTAGTTTCTGGTGGAGACGGCGGAAATGGAATCGCAATCTTGTCAATACCTACAGGAAATTATTCAGGTGTAACTACAGGATCACCATCCGTTTCTACAAGCGGTGGTAATACAATTTTACAATATACAAGTAGTGGGACGTACAGAGGATAATGAGTAGATATTTTGCAAAAATAGGTATTGGAAACGTTGTTGAGTCTGTTGAAGTCTTAAATGGTTTTGATGATAAAACAGAATCAGAGTGTAACGATTTTTTAAACGCGTTATTTAAACACTCAACTTGGGAAGAAGCTTTTAAAACAAAAGTTGATAATCCTAAGAAAAATTATCCAGGAATTGGTTTTATTTGGCATGCAGATAATAATTTTTTTGCAGGTCCACAACCATTTCCATCTTACACTTTAAATACATCTAACGGTCAATGGGAACCCCCTACACCTAGACCACAATTAGATTTTACTGTACCAGAAGGTTCAACAGTTGCTGATAATACACCAGAACAAAATGCAGCAATAGAAGAGAATTCAAAGTATTATTGGGATGAGGCTTCATTAAGTTGGGTATTGCCTACAGAATAAGATAGTGTATAACACTATCTATGAAAGAAAATATATACAGTTTATTTCCTACGCCTGTTTATAGATCAAATATTAATTTAAAATTTAATAATAAACAGAAAAAAATTATTGAAGATACGTATCAATTTAATTTATTAGATAATAGAATGTTTAAAGATATTAAAAATATGTTTGAAAAACATATTAATATTTTTTTAACAAAAGGTTTACTTATTGATAAACAAGTAAAACCTTTTATCACAGAATCTTGGATAGAAAGAATAGGCATGACACAAGCGTGTTTTGATGCAAAGGATCATTGTAATAGTTATTTAACAGGTATTTATTTATATCAATGTGATTCGACTGATCAAACTTTTTTCATGAAGTATGGTTATGAACAACTTAGAGTAAGAAACAAAGCTACAAATTCATTTAATTGTGCTTCTTATTATTTAAATAATAAACAAGGAGAGCTCTATCTTTTTCCATCTAATGTAATTCATACACAATCAGAAAGAAAAACTCCTGCTGCTGATAAAATTAGTATACACTTTAATGTCTTTGTAGATAATTTTTTACAAAAAAAAACACCTGGGTTACAGTATGTATAAGATAGAATCTATTCTCCCCATTCCTTTCTACACTAATTATGTACCTTTTAAGTTTAATAAAAAACAAAAAGACTTTATTAAAAAAGCTAAAAGAAAAAACAATTCTTATAATAAATCTACATTAAATACCTATGTCTTAAATTTACCTTTATTTAAAAATTTTAAGAAACATTTGGAGAAAGAATTAGCTAACTATGTTAAGAAAGTTTTAGCTGCTGAAGATAGAACAAAGTTTTTTATAACTCAATCTTGGTTTAATTTTACTCAACCTGGTGAAAAACATCACGCACACGAACACCCTAATAGTTTTATATCAGGAGTTTATTATGTAAACGCGTTTGAGGATCTTGATAGTATTGTTTTAAATACACATAAAGTTACTAGAATAAAATTACCAGCAAAAAACGTAAATGAGTTTACTGGAGCAAGGTATCCGCACAAAGTTAAAACAGGAGATTTTGTGATGTTTCCTTCTTATTTAAATCATCAAGTAAAAGCAAAAGAAGGTTCAGGAGAAAGAATAAGTTTAGCATTTAATGTTTTTGTAAAAGGAAAGATAGGAGATGAAATAGGTTTATGGGAATTAAGACTTTAAGTTTTGAACAAAAAATATATTTAACGAATATAAAATTATCTAAAAAAGACATTAAGCTATTTAAAGATATAGATTTAATAGAGTATGAAAAGAATGCAAATAATTTTTTTGACAACGCTGATAAAGATAAAAAGTCTGATATGTATAATATTATACAAGAACCTATAGAAGAAATACTTAAGGGTCATTCATTTTTGTTAACAGAATGGTGGTTACAAAAATATAAAAAAGGTAATTATCATGAGCTACATACACATGGAGCAGATCCATTTAGAAGATCTTTTATTTTATATATTAATTGCACAAAAGACTCTTCGCCCGTAAATTTCTTTGGCCCTGGACATCCTTTGATTTATTCAGATCCAATACAAGTAAAACCAGAACCAGGTTTATTAATTTTATTTCCATCATATTTGCCTCATGAAGTATTACCAAACAACGATGATAAAAGATTAATCTTATCAGGAAATATAGAAATACAATGAAAAAATTTTTTTACGTAACATCATTACCAAGGACAGGACAAACTGTATTAGGATCTTTACTACATCAAAACAAAGACATTTGTTTTACACCTCAGTCACAAGTATTAGAATGTATGTATGGATTCCTACACTTTAAAACGTACAATTTTACTTATGGTAATTTTAGAAATGAGTTTGCACTTGATTCAGCAATTCATGCTTTTAGAGATAAGTTCTATGATACATTTACAGATGCTAATTACATATTAGAAAGAGGGTATTGGGGAACGCAAGTTAGTAGAGAAATACTTGCCTCTTTTGAAGAGAAACCTAAATTTATAATTATGTATAGACCTATCGTTGAATCTTTAGCTGCTTTAATAAAAACAGAACTACCTTATTTAGATGTTCCTGTTCTTCATCGTTGTAATTTTTTAATGCAGCCAAATGGTATTTTTTATAATAGAATAAAATCTATACAAGGTGCTTTAAAAGAAGATCATATCATAATTCATTATAAAGACTTCATGAATAAACCAGAAGAAACAGTTGAAAGAATTTATAAATATATGGGTTTAAAATTTAAAGGTGTAAGAACAACTAATTTAGATGATTATGAAATAAAAGGTATAAAATATCGTGATGTTGTTTTAAACGATTTTCCTTTTCAAAATAGACACACACTTAAGAAAGATAAAATTGAAGAAGAAAAAATAGATCCAAAAGATTATTTACCATCAGAAATATATAAACAATTTAAAGACTCAGACGTTTTATAATGCAAATAAGAATATACGATAATTATTTTACAGAAAAAGAATGTAAAGAATTAATAGATTTATATGATAAGTATAGATATCTTGCGGTTCCTTTTTATAATGTAATACCTTTAAAAGTAAAAAAATTATTACCTAAAAAATTTATTAATAAAATAAATAAGACATCTAAAGCTATCAACAAATCTAAGATAGACTGGATTGAAGTTGTTAAATGGCCTATTGGAGCATATAAAGATCTACATTATGATTGTGATAAAAATACGACACTATTAAGTTCTATTGTATTTTTAAATGATGATTACGAGGGAGGACATTTTTATTTTGAAGATAATAGTGTTATAAGACCAAAGACAGGAAGAGCCTTATTTTTTGATGGTAATTACTATCAGCATGGAGTTTCAAAAGTAGATAAAAAAATTAGATGGCAATTGACAACATTTTATGAATAGTGTAAAAAGAATCACAAGAAATTAATAAAGAAAATACATGATTAAAATAAAAAAGAACTTCTTATCAAAAAAAGATTATAATAATATATTTAAATTAATATCAGGAACTTATTTTCCATATTTTCATAAAGGATATAAATTAAATGAAAAAATAAAAACAAATATAAAAAACGAACATTTATTTACTCATATATTTATGGATAATGAAAAAATATGTAGTGATTGGTTTGATAAAGTTATAATTCCTTTTGCACTTCGTTTACCTATTGAAAGAATGTTGTTTGCTAGAATGAACTTAGAAGTTAATCAAGGTAAACCTTACAAATCTGGTTGGCATACAGATTTTACTTCAGATGAGCTTGTAACAGGTGACTGTGTTACTGCTGTTTATTATTTTAATACGAACAATGGAGCTACAGAATTACAAGGGCAGACACCTGTTAAATCAGTTGCTAATTCCATATTACAATTTCCTAGTAATAAAAAACATAGAAGCATACAACATACAGACACAACATTTAGATACGTATTAAATTTAAACTATTTACCTAGATTAAATGGGTGATAAATCAATAAAGAAAGTAGTTATAGTTGGTGGTGGATCATCTGCTATGTTAGCTGCTGCATTCATTTCTAATAATACTAATTATAAAATAACAGTAGTTGATAAACCTGGTGGATCTCCTATCGGTGTAGGTGAAGCTACATTAATAAATTTTAAACCTTTTATGGATGCGTGTGGTTTTGATTTTAACGAGTGGTTTAAATACTGTGATGCAACATACAAGACGGGCATTTTGTTTCCTGGTTGGACAAAGAAAAAAGTATGGCATCCTTTTAAAATGAATCCTATGAGTAAACTAACTGATTTTAATAAAGAAGATAAAAATGGCTTTCATGTGGACTGTTTGAAGCTAGCAAAATTTATAAAAGAAAAGATTAAACATAAAGTAACTTTTATAGAAGATACTGTTAAATGTCAGTCAGGAAATTATATTCAGTGTAAAAATAATAAAATTTATGCTGATGTATTTATCGACTGTACAGGATTTAAATCTTTACTCCATTGTTCAGATAATGCAGATCTTTCTAAAAGATTAATTTGTGATACAGCGATTGCTGGACATGTTGAGTATAAAAATGAAGAAGAAAAAAGAAAATATGTAATATGTGAAGCTGTATCTTGTGGTTGGATATGGAAGATACCTGTAAGACATAGAATAGGAACAGGTATAGTATTTAACAAAAGAATAACATCAGCCGAAGAAGCTGCAAAAATATTTACAGATCATTGGGATGGTAGAGTTAAAGTAAGAAAATTAATTGATTGGACTCCATACTACAAATTAAAACCCTGGAAAAATAATGTTATAGCTTTAGGTTTGTCTGCTGGTTTTATAGAACCATTAGAAAGCACAGGTTTAGCATTAGCTATGGAGGGTGCTTATCAGTTTGTTAAGTTAACAGAGTCAGTATACATAAAACAATCAACTAGACTTTTATATAATTCAATAATGACCTCTTTCTTTGAGGAGTCTATAGACTTTGTTGCAATGCATTATCTAATAAATAATAGAAAAGAAAAATTTTGGCAAGAAGCTAGAAGATTGAAAAAACCAGTTCAAATGGATTACTACAATAATAAATTAAAAGAACCTTTAAATTATTCAAACAATCAATATAATTTTTTTGGAGGTAATAACTGGGTGACATGGCTAAAACAAGTTTAGAAGATTTTATACACATTAATAATTACGTGCCACAAGTCGTATGTAAAAGCACTGTTGATAAGATTAAAAATGCAAAGACTACTCAACATCAATGGTATTATTACGACAGAGATAAATTTGACACTTACAAAAGTAAAGAACCTCAGATTATGTACGCGGATGAAACGACACAAACTAATTTAATTAGATACGTAAAAAAAGCTATAGGTAAATATGAAAAAGAACATATTAAAATGATTAGTCGTATATCAGCGATTAGATTTAATTTTTATCACAAAGGTCTAACCATGAGAGAGCATACCGATTTTATACATAGTATTTTTGACGGACAAGAAAAAGGCATACCCATTCTTTCAATAGTTGGTGTTTTAAATGACAAGTACAAAGGAGGTGACTTTCTAATGAGAGGTAAAAAAATACCTTTTAAAACCGGTGATATTCTGATATTCCCTTCTACATTCTTATATCCTCACGTAGTTAAAGAGGTTACCGAAGGAACTAGATATTCCTTTGTTGCGTGGGCTTACTAAAAATTGTATATTGAGGGCTATGGCATTACAAAAACTAAACTTTTTACCTGGGTTCAATAAACAATTAACACCCACACAAGCTGAAGGTCAATGGGTTGATGGTGATAATGTTAGATTTAGATATGGTACACCTGAAAAAATAGGTGGTTGGCAACAGCTTGGTAATAATAAAATTACAGGTGCAGCCAGAGAAATGCACCACATAGTAAATAGAAGCGGTCAAAAGTTTTCAATTATAGGAACTAACAGAATTTTATATGCTTATTCAGGTGGTATATTTTATGATATTCATCCAATCAGAGAAACTAATACTCTTACAAACGCGTTTTCTACAACAAATGGTAGCACAGTCGTAACTATAACATTTTCTTCTGGTCATGGTTTAGCACCAGGAGATATAGTTTTATTAGATAATTTTACTACAATTACAAACTCTAATTTTACAGCTTCAGATTTTGATGATAAAAAATTTATGGTGACATCTGCACCAACAAACTTAACAATAACAATCACTATGCCTTCAGCAGAAACAGGGTCGGGTGCTACAACATCCGGAGGCATTAGAGTTCAATCTTACTATTCAGTTGGACCCGCAGAACAGTTACCTGGATTTGGTTATGGTCTAGCATCTTGGGGAGGTGAAGTAGCAAACGCACTTACAACTACTCTTAACGGCGCAATCAATGACACAACGACAACAATTGTTTTAACAAGTGTTGTTAATTTTCCATCAACAGGTACAAGCTTTATTAGAATAGGAAGTGAAGATATTTCTTACACTGGAATCTCAGGCAATACACTAACAGGCGTGACGCGAGGAACGAGAGGCACAACTGCAGCTTCTCATGCAAACCTAGCAACTGTAACAAATGTTTCTGATTATGTGGCTTGGGGTGAAGCAGCATCGGGAGATTTAGTAATTGATCCTGGTATGTGGTCTATTGATAACTTTGGAGATAAAGTTATTG
>Ga0099849_1001276_pt1 | contig 11760 bp, 2 predicted proteins | sample CB_VirMetaG_4_FD_78177 | JGI IMG/M metagenome (GOLD analysis project Ga0099849, IMG submission 78177) | Freshwater to marine saline gradient viral communities from Chesapeake Bay - CB_1508_1M Viral MetaG | ecosystem: Environmental > Aquatic > Marine > Coastal | place: USA: Chesapeake Bay... | reverse complement strand
TGGCCCATCTATCTCAAGTACAGCGTATATTCTATTTGTCTGACCATCTTTTTCTCTAAGCCCTGGTTCTGTAAGTATATTTATTATAGCCTTTTTTATTTGAACTATGCTTCCAACACCAGACTTGGTAAACTCAACATAGCTTAAATCAGGTTCGGTAGTTTTAATGAAGTTTACAAAGTTAGTCTTACTTGTTGCTGAGTCAAATATGTTAAACTTAAGGCCTGTTTTTTTACTCTCTCTACCTAAAAGACTAGTAAGTAATCTATTGCTAAAGTTTTTTCTATCATCAAAAGTGCTCGTAGAGTTATCTAATTTACTCCATATATTTTCAACAACTTCTTTATTAAAATTAGATGAAGCTCTGTAAGGCTTTAATTTTAAATCCAAGCCAACCTGTTTTATTTTCTTAACCTCTTTACCAGTCTTTTTATCTGTTTCAATCTTAACTATTTTAGAAACATCATTAGCAGCATCTATAACAGCTTTGTATAACTCAGACTTATTTATTCCAATCTTTTTTATAAAGTTATCAGAAGTTAATAAGTTGAGTATACCTCTAGAGGCAGCAGTGCTTGATAGTAATTTATCTTGAGGAGCTGTAGTAAGGGCCATATATATCTTACCATCGTTCTCACTCATCATAGAGTTTAGTTGATCTGCCATCTTTTCAGCAGCATTGTCTGTTGAGGCCCAGAAATAACCCTCTTCATTAAATACAAATGGATATAGTACACCACCTTTACCTTCAACCAAAGAAGTACCATCAGCATCCACAATAGAACCTGAAAACATAGCGTCAGGTGCATGAAGCATCATCATCTTGCCTGCAAAGTCCTGAATGGTCTTGCCATTTGTTATCAAACCTCTTTGAATCAAATCAGAAAACTTTTCAGAGTTTACTCCATAACTATAAGATATTCCTGTTCTTCTATCTGTTGCGTCCAACTGGAATCTAGGTGCTTGATTAGCATCCACAACCTCAAAGTCAACACCTCCAACATTAATCTTTCTACCTGTGGCTAAAGCACCTGCAATATTATCTTCTATACCTTTAGCAGAAAGCTCAGATATATTTACTGTTTCAGGTTTTTCGAACCTAGTACCTTTAGTTATTCTAGAAAGAATCTCATTAAGTATTCTTCTTATCTTAGATAAAGAACTAGCGTCATTAGCAAAGTGTCCATTTGCAGCATCACCAATCATCTCAGCGAAAGCTTCCTCAGTAAAATAATTAAATCTTTCAGGTCTTTCTTTCTTAAATTTTTCTAAATCAAATTGACTAGTTTCTGAATTATAATAATCCCTTACTTCTTCTTCTGTAGTGTAATTAGTTATAGCCCACTGAAGATAAGTTCCTTTCTGTCTTCTACCATTACTATCAATATACCTCTTAACCTTCTTCCCTGTACCAACTTGCTTCTCTATTGATTTGTAAAGCTCAGGATTGTTGGTTTTGATAAAGTCAACCAATGGGTGTACAACCTCATGGAATAGAGTATTACCAGATAAGGTTTCTAAGTTTAGGTATATAGTCTTATCTTTTGCGTTGTAGAACGAAGACCTAGAAGCATTAGGATTTTCACCTAAAGACAATAACTGCTTAGTCATGGCTTCAGAGCTACGAACTATATTTATATTCAACCCACCAATAGAGTTAAGTATTTTAAGAACATTACCTAAGACTCTTTTCTTGTCAGAGGTAACGCCATCAAATAACTCACTATCATAATTTGGGTCGCTCTCATCAAGCCTGTGCATGTTGTCAGCGTTGAATGTTTTTCCAAAACTAGCTTTACTAACATCAAGGCCTCTGTGTATGGATACTTTTTCTCCACCAATATTCATAATGGATACTCTATCATTCTTTCTAGCATCAATACCATCAAGCTGAGAACCATTAACAGGAACCACAGAGCCATCAGACATTAACAAACCATCCTTAGATGAGAATACAGAGTTCTGCTGTAGGTTTCTACCCACCTCTAGAGCTTTCTTGCTATCAATACCTGTGATAATTAAGCTCTCACTCTCAACTCCATTGTTGACTTCCTTTATAGTGTAGTAAGAAGCTCCTGCATCATCTAGTTCAGACTTAAGCTGACCCATCCTAGCAGCACTTTCTTGAGTAGTTGTTCCCTCGACTTGAGGGCTTATAATATGGTAATCATTATTTAACACTTCTTGAGGGACTTGCTCTAAAGTTTCTATATCAGTGTCATTGTATATTTTATTGTTAGTAGGTAGTATTTGGTCATCAACCAAAATACCTGCTTCATTAGCAGCCTTTCTAACCTCATACTCCTTCATAGCATTTAAAGCTGCAGCTTCGTTTTTAAACTTACCTACAACCACCTCAGATGTTTGAACCTGCTCACCATTAATAGATATGCCTGCTTTGTCTTGAGACATAACTATATTAAGAGACCCTTTCTTTTTACTTTCAAGCTGCTTTTTAAGCTTATTGTATTGACTATCTGTAAGTTTAGCACCAGTCAACGTCACTGTATTAGTAACATTAGCCATTGATACAACCTGACTATCTGAAGGGTTATTTACTTTTATACCCTTACTATTTAAGGCTTGTCTTAATGATTTTTCTGCAGCTTTAGAGGCTTTAGTCTCATTATACTTAGACTTACCAACCTCATCCTGCATTTCTTTTAGTGCACTTGTGGCTTCTTGTACCTGCTCAAGGGAAACATCATCTTTAGTTTCTCTAATATTTCTAGAAAGATTTTCTACTTTTGATGACTTCTCAAATACTTTAGCTCTAGATTTTAAAACCTCAGGTGAAGCCTCTCCGTAAACAATCTTCTCTAATGCAGCTTTAGCATCAGCGTTCATAGATACGTCAACACCTATATCTTTGTTTCTTATCTGTTGAGCTATGGAAGGGTCTCTAAATAAATCTACAGCTTCACCCCTGCTCTTCTCAAGCACCTTTCCATCAGGCATTGTAAATCTAACTGTAGTGTTTTTGTTTATAGTATTTAAGGAGGCTGATATGTCTTTAGCTCCACGAGCTGTAGTGTACATACCTCCACCAAATATAGAAGAAACTATACCTGTATCCATCATCCTAACTACAAACTCTCCTAAATTTCCTTCCTCTAATCCTAGGCCAATATCAGCAAAATATGTTGTAGCTTCTGTGGCAATCTCAGAAGAAGATTCAGTAAACATGGATTTTCTTATACCTTTAGCGTAGCTATCTAGTAGATTGGCTTGACTTATCACTTTAGCTCCACCTGCTTTTCTAGCTGCGTTTATTATATCTAAGGTATACTTCTCAAAAAATCCTTCAGCAACACCTGTTACTGCACTGCTGAATAGTATTTCAAAATCAGATATATCTCCATAATTCATTGGGTCTTCTCTTCTCCTATCTTTAAGTTCTATAGACTTAAGACCACCTGATGTTGCACCTGCTAATACTGTACCTATACTACCTGAAGCTGCAATGGCTAAGGTAATTGGCAGTGTTTGAGCTATAGCGTTACCAGTATTAAAGAAAGCACCCTCTACGTCTCCATCCATTATAGACTTAACGATTGACTGCTCTGATTGAACTCTAGTTTTTTCTCTTTGCTCGTTGGCTAAATTACTCCACTCTCTAGCAGCTAAAGAACCATACTTCATTTGGTCTTCTCTAGCACCTTCATATCCTACTAACCCAATGCCAGGAAGGTATTTTAAGTTAAATGCTGCAGCTAAGTTGTCTGCTGTCTCAAAAGCACCTGCAGGAATATCTAAAGTTGCTGCCAATAAATTATCAGCTAAATCTCCAATTCTTCCACCTGACTCTATCTGACGCATCATAAACTTTTCAGCGTCAACTAAAGCCTCATAGTTGGGATTTGAGAAGTCAGCGTCTACAGATATAGATGGAGTTTGAATTTCAGGAAACTCTGACGCAGCTTCCTCAGGACTCATACCATCCTTTATAGCCTCATCATACTTTTCATCTCTCTCTTTAGCCTCTTGAAATAAATCTATATTATCGTTATCCATCCAAAAGTCCATAAACTGATTGATTGTAACATTATTACCATCAATGCTTAACCCCTTCATTTTAAGGTTGTTAAAATCTAAACCAAGGTTGGATATATTGTCTTCAAACTCTTTTTGACTAGAAGATGTCCTAGCCAAATTTTCGACCATAGCTGTAGTATAATCAGCATCAGCATCATTTATAGATTTTTTATTCTTATCCATAAAGTCCACAGAGTCATCACCTTCGTATTGAAATGTTGACTTTACACTTTCGTATAATCGAGATATAGGATTGGGGGATATAGACGCATCAGCTTGATTAGCGATGTCTTGTGCTTTTGCTTTTTTAGATTTTTCTTGATTGACTAAAAACTCGTCAAAGTCAATACCCTTCTCTTCATAGAAAGGTCTTTTGTATTCTTGATTTATAAGCCTTGTCTGCTCCTCTAAGGGTAGCTCTTGAAAACCAGATAATCTACCCTCTAGACTAGCCTGAGCTTTTTGTTCCAAAGAAGGCTGAGAAAGGTCCGATGTTGATGGAGTATCCCCTGAAACCTTCTGAGCAACTGCATCTTGCAATTGAGAAGAATCTTTTTTTTTTACTTCACCCCAAGCTGACTGAAAGGTGCTTAAATCAGTAGTTGAAAAAAGGTTGTTATCCTTTCCTAATTGATAAAGCTTTTCTTGAATATTAACGTCTGCTTCTTTGAACTGATCAATACTTGTCTTAGATGTTAACAGTCCGTTATCTAAGTATAGTTGGTATAAACTATCTAATTTATCCATTATTCTTTATCTTATTAATTACCGAAAATTGCGTCTCCTGCAGATCCTTTACTGCTTGATGAAGGTATTTGAGAGGTTAGGTATATTTCTTTAGCTCTACCTTTTAACTTCTCAGCGAAGTTACTAATATTTGCTAAAGGAACCAAGACAGATTTTGCACCATCATTTAATTTAACTTGAGCTACTGCAACATTGTCTGTAGTCAAATAAACACCCTTAACACTAGCAGGAAGAGATGTGCTTCCACTGCTTGCGAGACTGTTAAACTCCTTCTCAAATGCCTCATACAAAGGACCCTCTTTATCTAGTAAGTCTTGTAGCCCTATAGAAACCTCTCCTGCTGTAGATTCTGTAGAGGCATCATACATACCTACATCACCCTTAAGTTTAATATTACCCACTGTAAACTGATATTTAGATGGAATAAAGTATTTATCTCTCAACTTCTTTATAGCCTCTTCTTGTTTTTTCTCGTCTTTATCTTCTTGTGCGTAACTTATAATTTGATTTGGATTATTCTTTTTAGCTTTCTCCTCTGCTTTTCTAGCAATGTACTGAACATACTCTTTAGCTAGTTCAGGTTCGTAAGTACCAGAATTAGGGTCTAATTTTTTAAGGAATGTCTCTGAAGCGTTGGAGTTTTTCTTTTCCTCTTGAGCAAAGGCTTCATAAGCTTTAAGCTTTTCACCATTAATAATATACCCACCTTCTTGCCCTAAATAAACTTTCTTAGCATCATCGTTATCCCAACTACCATTTGAATCTGGAGTGTACATAGAGATAACTTCATTAGTTACACCACTTAAATCGCCTAAGGTTTTATACGAACTACCATCAGGATTTTTTATAGTATCCATTTCTTTAGCATCATATTTTGCATCTTCAGGATTCTTAAAGGGTGTTTGCTTTAATGCCACACTTGGATCAAGTGGGTACATCTCTAGGGCTTCATTAACACTTATTGCTTCTGGTCCTGAAGTAAGCTCTTTTATCTTATCAAAATTATATTGATAAACATAGCGACCATCTTCTGCTGTAGCTAAAGTATCTTTATTGCCTCCCCTAGCTAAAGCGTCATAAGAGCTTATATCGCTTGATAAAGACCTATATAGAGAAGAATTTTTGACTATATTACCTTCTCTGTTGCTTATCTCAGACATCAACTCAGGGTTGTTTTCTACATCCTGACTATTAGCTCTAACAAAGTTTTGATATTCAGATGCTTCATTTACAGTCTTATCAACAAAAAATGGGTCCATCTCATCAGTGCTATAATCTTTAGGCTTATACTCGTTTTTCTTCCTAGCCTCTTTCCTTCTATCTGCAGCAGCCTGCTTTTGAAGTTCTAACTGTTCTTTTTGAAGTTCGAGTTGCTGTCTAGCTGCCTCTTCTTTTAGTAAGTCACGATTGTTCTTAAAAACAGTACCTGTAAAAAATAAACCTTCTCCAGCCATGTCTTAATATTTAGATTTCATGTAAGCACCCATACGAGCTTTAACCTTCTCTAAGTAGCCACCTTTATTTGCCACAGGAGCTTCTTCCTCTTCTTCTTTGGACTCTTCTCCTTCAACTTCTATAACGTTGCTGTCATACTTAGCTACTAACTTCTCCATAAGTTCAAATGCAGAATCTTTATCCTTACTTTGTAGAGCCATTCTAATATCTTCTACATCATCAGGAGGTAGTATAAGCTCTCCACCTGTAGCCTCACCAATCTTCTCACCATCTTGAACCATATCAATAGGATTGCTATCGTGGTCAAACTCACCAGGAGTTACTCCACCTTCCTCAGCATCTATCTTTGCACCATCTTCAGCCATAGCACCAATACCACTAGCAACATCTTCAATACCACCAAAGATGTTTTGCTCTCCTGCAGCTTTTTGACCTACAATACCTGCAAGCTCTTGCCCTGCAATATCAGCTTTTCTTTTGTCTACTGCTGTTTGCTCAGAAGCTAAATTCTCCATAGCTCTAGTCTTAGCCTTTTGTTGCATACCCATAAGGTCTGTACGCTGCTTTGCAGCTTGACTCTCTAAAGCCTGGACACCTGCTAAAACGCTTCTAGGGTCTTTGGATAATGCACCCATTGCAGAAGCTCTGTCAGCAGCTTGCTGTCCTTGCATCTGTTCTATTAAGTTTTGATCTATAGGTTGGTCAGCTAACTTTTTAGTTGCTGAACTAACTTTAGTTTCTAATCTACTTTTGTCAAAAGCTGCTTCAGCCTTCTTAGCCTTGCTAGACTGTATGCCACCATATATAGCTTTACCTAAACCAATTGCTGCAGTAGCAGCTCCAATAAAAGCCTTAGGTGCTTTCTTATTTTTCTTGTATGATATTTTAGGTTTAACTCTTCGTGCCATCTTATTGAATTTTTACAAATATACTAATTATTTTATTACTATCTATTACTAAGCTCACTCTTGTCTACGTCTGCATTTGCAGCATATAGATTGAACTTACTTTTTGATTGCTGAGAATTTGTAGCAAGTACAGTTCTCATGTAGCTACCCTTCATTCTCTCACCTTCTATTCTACCATCCTTAACTAGGAATACATAACCATCAGCAGGTATTGTTTGAGGTGGAGTTCCCTGAAGATTAGGTGCTAATACAAAGTTTACCTCAGAAGGATATGAATCACTAGAGAAAGAGTATGGATAACCCAAGAATGTTGTAGTTCCATTTGCTTCCTTAACATACATCTTATATTCAGTAGATAAAAGATTTGTATCATTGTTAGACAGATATTTATCATATATAAATAAATCACCTATGCTACTACCAGATAAGTCGCTAATCCCATCTTCATTTATATTCTTTATTATATAAGAAGCTCCAACAATTGAATCTGAAGGCTTAGATGTTTTATTAAGACTAACATTAATATCGAAGCTATTTGCAGAATTATTGTAAATAGTCCCAAATACATCTCCTAAAGCGTTTGCTATAACACCTCTAGATGAACCTAGTCCAATTATCTCAGAGCCATCTCCATGATATACATTATCATTTAATGAGTCAACTCCAGATATACAGAAAGGAATGTCAGCATAGTGTATACCTTCTTTCGTCTTGTAATCAATGACTAACATATAAGTGTCTGAAACAGGGAAAGGTACATCTTCTCTAGTTAATATTCTATTGTTTGAAACAACCTTATCAACTATTAGATTAGCTGTATTACTCCCTTCTTTTCCTACAATCCTAATTAAATCTCCAGGAGCAACATCAGAGTAAAACTCAGTACCAATTCCTGTTATTACATTAGTTGGGTTTTCAGGCGTAGAAGTACAGCTAACTGTACCACCCACCTTCTTAAAGCCTATAGACGTTGTTATAACATCTTCATAGCCACCATAATGCTGACCCATATTAGAGAACATTCCTGTGATAAACTTAGTATCACTTTCCAACCCTATAGCATTGTATGTTTTGACACTAGAAGGATCTGCATTAAATACAAAATCTATATAAGAAAGATGATTGTTACCATAAAACTTATTAAAGCTTTCAAAGTTTCTAGCATACAAGTCTGAAGAGTTTTGTCTGTAAAGTCTTCCCTGTTTGAACGTAACAAACTGCTTGTTTATTTTAGCATAATACTCAGGTATGAATGAGTAGAAAGAGCTCCACCTATTTACACCCTCACTAAAAGCTATAGTTACTGCATTAAATAAAATGATATTATCTCCATCAACTAGCTGATTTGTTTTTGTAACTAAGTCATCCCAATTAGATATACTCTCACTCCAAGCGTTAGCCTTTGCAGGCACAGTAGAGTCTGAACTTCTAGCTGATATTTCAGGGAAAGTAACTACATACTCATCATACTTAGGGTCATAACCACCAATTATAAGGTAACTACTCTTATCATCTTCATTGTAAATAGATGTCTCACTAACACCCTTTGGATCGTATTTAATATACATCTCACCAAGGTCTCTAAAGTAATCCTTCATACCATACTCAGATATTGCAGTAAGACCATCAGTAGACAACCTAAGTACAGCACCTCTGTTAATATCTACAAAGTAGAACTTATGACTATGCTTAACAATAGACTCAGGATGTAGACCACAACCAAAGTTACCTGCGTAAAGGTTGACGTAGTCTCCTATAACGTCATTACTTAATGATACTAGACCTGAACCTGAAGCTGTGTTAAGAATATCCTTACCAACTAATACTCTACCTACTTTACTCTCGTGGAATATGATAAGGTCATTATCTTTATTCCCAAGATATTGTATAGAACCAAAGTCCTTATTGTAATCAAAGTAAGGTATGTTGGCTAAGTTAAAGTTAGACAACCCATTTATAGCTCCTGTGCTAACATAAGCCTCAGAGTAGTAAACACTAGCATCAAGTCTTCTCTCAGCAGCATTATTATTCACAACATTAATCCTACCTTTATCATAGTGATTAGTTCTATGAAAGTCATTTAAGAAATAGTCTTCACATACAAAGCCTTCTAAGGAAGCACCATTTGCTTGAGTAAACATATTTCTATTCTTAATATATATATCACCCTCTCTAAGAGTAACCTTTGCAGGAGTTAAGGAAACAAAAGTATCTACATCCTTATCGTAAAAGTATTCAGGAACCTGATTTACATCTCCTGAGTGGTACTTTTGATAACTACTTCCACCTATTTCTTTCTTGTCGCTTATCTCATAGTACACTAAGTTTTCAGGTTCTTGAGTTCTCTTTGGCCTGTATATCTCAGCAATGAGTTTGTTATAGCCACTAGTTGATAAACTAAACCCAGAGTGGTCTATTGACACGTCAGACGCACCTTCTAATCCCACAGTTTCAGAACCTGGATTACCTATTCTAATATAGAATCCTTCTTGACCTGAAGCAATGTCTATAGGATTACCATTAGGAGAAGCATCAGCAACCTCGTCATACAGGTCAAACCCTGTAATCTCAAAGTCTAAATACTCATTAAACTTTCTTCTAATACCATTACTCTCACAACTGATAAATCTAATTCTATCACCTTTTGCAATATCAAAATCAATTAAAGCATTTGTTGACTCTGTGTAACTAGACTTATGCTCTTTTAATGATTGTAGACTCAAGTACATTTGAGTATCGTTACCCTCACCTGCTATAGCTATAGGCACAGTTACCTGCATAAACTCATCTACAGAAGTATTACCTGCGTAGAAGAATTGATAATGTGTAGCCCAATTAGGAGGCTTATTGTATATGCAAAACTCTACCCCTGACGCTTGACCTATCGCTCCACCATTCTCTGTGGCAAAAGAATTGTATGGTCTACTACCATTTAATGAAGTTTGTATAGATGCAGCGTTATAAGCTTCTTGAAGCTCTACTGAAGAACCAAAATCAGGAGCAACATTAACAAAAGAACATCTGTTAGTCTCATCAAAATAAGCTATACCAAAGTCATGGAATGCACCTGACTTATACGTGCTAATGCCTGGAGCACCACTTATTAGTTGAAACAATGCGTTTGCCTGAGTGAATGTCCAACCATTATTATCCCCTAGGTCCCAATTCGATCCAGAAAGAACACCACCAAAATTACTATCTTGATTATTTGCCTGGAAGGTAAATGCCACGTACATTTTTGTGTTACCATTAGTGATACCAGATACGTTATCAGCATTTTCAAACTCAATATTACCATTGCTCTTACTAACATTATTCCAGTCAGTAGTTCCTACAGCAGTTCCTCCCTCCCATGCGTCTTGATTAAACTTGTTTTTTATCCTAGCTCTAACTTCATTTATAGTAGTTAAGCCTGTAACATCAACGTTCATTTGAAGCCTGCAAACCCTTCTCTGAGTGTCACCATCGTTTTGAGTCCTAGCACATCTCATTCCTAAATCAATATTAATAGTCTGAGAGTTTGCGTCGTTAAGGTCTATTGTAGCTAAATTTATGTAGAATCTAATCCTTAAGTGTGCACCACCAGCAGGAAACCACCCAATATTATCTTCAGGGAACGGCTCTGTTAATAGTTGACCTATAGGACTATTAGCTGCTGCTGCATTTTCTGCACTACTATCACTACCATGCGAGTAACTATGAAAATATTCATAGCTAGTAGTGTCCTTACCTCCATAAACCCCAAAGTTTGTTTTAATTGATTCTACTGAGGGGAATCCATCTGTAGTAAACTCACTAGATAAAACTAATGGAGTATTATCATAGCCCTCCAATATGTTACCATAAGCTAACCTATTGTTGGACAATACAGTTTGAGCTTTAGCAAGCTTAGGTACAGAATCAAATAGTTTATCTGAATCAGATTTATCCACAAAAGGGTAGACACCATTATTCCTAAACTTAACGTAAGATTTTTCTTCATCGTATAAATCAGAAGCATCTAGACCTGCAGCAGTAAGTATTTCATTTTTCCTTTTCTTAAGGTACTTTACGAATACGTTTTGAACTGTATCAACCAACACAAATTCTCCATCATTACCCTTTCTAGCAACAATCTCTATCTTCTTAACATCAGATATGCTATCGTCATAATCAACAAGTATAGTGTTTGCTACATCTAAATACTCAGTAAAGTTGATGGGTGTGTTTCTAGAAAACTCAGAATCAATATTTATGTTTGATATAGGACTGTATGATGTGTTTTCATTGTCGTGATGTATATATCTATACTTAAACTGAAATAAGTTATCTAAGATGTTGTTTTTAGCATAGCTAGAATCTAAATCTAATGTTGTATTAGGCCTGTATGTTGGCTGAATTTTAACAGCATCTAAGTATTGTCTCTTATCATCATAATTACCAAAAGATATTATTGGTGAGTAAGCATCATCAGGATTAGCCTGCATAATAATACCAGAGGCTTGACCACCTGGTTGGAATGGGTTGTCAGTTATCAAAGCACCTATATTCACTCCATCAATCCATTGAAGTGGATTAGCTGAAGAGTTTGCAAAGTTAGGTGGTATGTTTACTGTTATAGTAGTACCACTTATAC
>Ga0099849_1001275_pt1 | contig 11762 bp, 11 predicted proteins | sample CB_VirMetaG_4_FD_78177 | JGI IMG/M metagenome (GOLD analysis project Ga0099849, IMG submission 78177) | Freshwater to marine saline gradient viral communities from Chesapeake Bay - CB_1508_1M Viral MetaG | ecosystem: Environmental > Aquatic > Marine > Coastal | place: USA: Chesapeake Bay... | reverse complement strand
GAAGCCAGTCGTTGGCGTCTTCTTAGGAGTTGTTCTTCAGGGCTGGGGCCAAGTTCTGTGAACTCGAGCTGGCCAGTGACCTCCTTCAATTGTTCGCGAAGAGTTTTCTCCTTTTCGTTCTTGCCTGCCATACCTATAAAATTACCAAGTTCTACGTCAAATGCAAGCCTGTCCTAGTAGTTCATGTCATAGTCTTCAGGGCGTAGAGCATCCCGGAAATCGGACATCTGGCGCGGGGGTTTCAGGGGGCGTATCCGCCCTTCATCGTCCTCCTCGGGGGCTGGGGTGGACATCAATCCCAACTGCTGGCGTGCGGAATCCAAGGCCAAAAATGAAGCGTCAGCCAAGTCGGGGGACAAACCATTTTTTCGCTTGAACTCTGGTTTGGGTTCCAAGATCAATCGAAGTGTTCCCTGCTTCCGATACTCGAAGGATCTCTTGGTTATCTCGTTGGCTAGTTCCGGGGATACGCCAAACAATTGCTTGGTCCGAACCAACTCCTTCCCCATAAACCACAGCTCTGTAACCCGGTTCATGTAGGTTTCGTCGGCTGTGACCTTACTCACATCGCTGATCCTTTTGTTGGTGGGTTTGCCACCGAACTCAACCCGACTGAACTGGTCTGACCATTCTCCGGCAAGCACATCACAAAACGGTTTTCCTGCTCCTGTGGAGTCCACAGACAACAGGTGGGGTTGAACCCCCTCCTTCACACAGATGTCTCGCACCCGTTTCACGATCTGATAAGTCCGGGGCACTGAGCTGGTGGCGTCATCCTGAAGATGAAAGGTTTTATCAAACTGGATCACCATCCGGTTATACTGATCAAAACCCACCAAAGCGGTTCGGAGAATACAGCGGTCCCCATTGTTGGTAAAAGCGGGGTCTAAACCAGCCACTTTGGTTGGCTGAGCCGACCAATCCTCCACATCGTGGAGTGCTCCTCCCTGAGTGAGTTCAGGCCCAGTGAAGACCACCTCGTCGTCATCCGAATCAAAGAAAACGGCCCGAACCATTCGCATGTATCCGCGTGATTCCGGGCCGAGTAGTTTCTTGTCTTCCTCAATCTGCTTAGCTGTCGGCAGATAGGGATATCGATCCTCTCCTAGAATAATGTTAGGACTCTTCTCTCCATCCAACCGAACGAACAAACCTCCGTATTTTGTGCGCCATTCCTCATCGGTCCAGACATTCACAGAATCCCACCCATCCTCTGGGGTAGACCAGTCTCCGAAAGCGTCGAACCGGGAGTTGGGGTTCGACATGGCCTTGACCTCCAAGTTGGGGTTCTTCGAGAGGTTGGACATACATGCCTCAATCAAAGCCGGAGACAGTTCCGACAGCTCGTCCGCAATGATGATGACTCTCTTGGCCTTTGCTCCAATCAGCTTTCCAATAGCCTCCCGTGTTCTCGATCTCTCCGAAGCAATGAGGTGGAGTCCCGCTTGGTTATCCAGAATCCCGGAAGCGGTCTTGTAGGGGATCGACCCGATGGAATCCCGAATCTTGAACGGTGCCCATTCTTCCAGAGGCCGGATGAGTTTCATCACGGAACCCCACACCCGGGTTCGAGCTGCTGTAAGGGAAGTCGAAGTATACTGGACCAGCGTGTGTGGTGGGTTGGACAGCCAACTAATGATACCATATCCGGCCATCGCATGGGACTTGGTGGATGACGCGGCACCCCCAATGGACAAGTATTTCTCTTCAATGGCACTCCGCACCTGAGTTTCAGTCCACGGGTTCCGCTCATATAGGGGTTCGGGGTGTTCGGGGCCATTCCACAGAATGTCAGCGACCCTCCAATAGTAATACTCTTTAGCCTCGGTGCCCTCGTGGTTGGCAAAGCCATATAGTAGGGCGGTGAAAAGCTCCGTCGTGGGGGCAATTAGGTCCCCTACCTGCATGACCCGTTTCTCTTTTAGAAGAACGGGTTCAAAATTTTTCTTGGGCATATCAAAATAACGAGTATCATATTTACGCTATGGTGGCAACTGATCCCGAGGGTTCGGATGACGAGCTGACACCTGCCCAACGCAGGCGAAAACAGAAACAAAAAGCGGTAGATCTGTTCAATGAAGGGGTGGAGACAACCGCGATTGCTCGAACCCTGAACATCCACGTAACCACGGCTCGCCGATGGTTGAAAGACGCTGGACTCAAATCCTCCAAACAACACAAGGAAGCCGGGGCCAAAGATTTGGCCTTGAACCCCATGGAGGAATTCCTCAGACCACCCAAGGGGGAGGTCCTGACACGTGATGAAGCAGAGGTAGTCAAGGCTGAGGAAGCAGAGGAAAAGCAGCAACACATCGAAGAGGTTTCCAACAGTGCGGCTTCCCCAGCAGACGCCTACCAAAGCTACGTGGCAACCAAAGGCATGGACCTCATGAAGAAGGGTCTGGAAGGCATGCCTCCACCCAAGAACATCCGGGAAGCTGAGGTGCTAGATGGGATTATCCGTCGAAACTTGGGTATCGACGGGAAAAACGGGCAGGGTAACGCGCGCCTGTCTATCGATGTGGCAGTCCTCAGTGGGGGTGTGAAGCCCCCAGACAAAGTCCAGATTGCAATCGCTGAAGCCCAAGAGAAGGCTCAACTGAAAATAGCCGAGGGGTCAGTCATCCCTCAAGCCGAGCAGGATGCAGCCGATCGATCTAAGTGACCGAGTGGTTGTTGGTATCGACAACGGACTCGGGGGAGCTTTGGCCGCCATTCGGGGGTATGACGGATCTTTGATCGAGCACACCCCAATGCCTCTGGTCCAATATCGAGATAAAAAAGAGCCGAACATTAAAGTCATCTACGAGTGGATCGTGCAATTCGATGACTGCCCTTATGTGGGGTTGGAAGAACCTCTCCGACATGCACGATCTTCTCAGGCAATGAGATCCATGTCCATCTGTTATGGTATGATAAAGGGCATGCTCATCATGGAACCGGAATTCTCCAGCCACATGATTCAAGTCCGGGATTGGCAATCCAAGATCTTGGGGAAAACTCCTAGGGGCCAGACAAAGGAGGCAGCTCTGGCTCTGGCCCAACAACTGGAGCCGGGAGAAAAGTGGTTAAAGAGTCCTCGGGCCACCACCCCCTCCGATGGGGCCATCGATGCCTACCTGATCGCTCGCTATCTCCGTGGCGAACTAAGCGCATAACTTTTTTATTTTGGGGGTTGTTAAATATGAAACACTCTCGTATCTTACCCACCTATGAAGACACTTTTTCCCCGACAACAAGAAGTAGCCTCCCTATTTCTTAATCTCCAGAAGCAAGGACTCCCCACTCTGGACTCCAGCATGGTGGGCACAGGTAAGACAGTAGTAGCTGCATGGCTCGCCAAGCACTTACCAGACTTGAACATCGCAGTGCTCTGCCCCAAGTCAGTCATCCCCTCTTGGGAGCGCGAACTAGAGGAATGGGGCGTCACTCCCCTGTTCGTCCTCAACTATGAGAAAATACGCACAGGCAATACCCGGTGGCTCTCGAAGATTGGTAAGAAGACCATGTCATGGAAAGTCCCAGAGGACACTCTCGTCCTCTTCGATGAAGTCCACAAATGCAAGGGGCCATTCACCCAAAATGCCCAACTCCTCATTTCAGCTGTGCAACAGGGGATAAGAGTCCACATGATGTCCGCCACCTCCGCCGAAGATCCCACCGAGATGCGCGCTATCGGTTTTGCCCTCGGCCTCCACAACCTCAACCGCCCCCTAGGCGACCTGAAGAGTTGGTTCAGCTGGATGGCGAACTGCGGATGTGAGCGCAACGATTGGAACGGGTGGGAATTCCGGGGGAGTAGGGCTAAGCTAGGTGCGCTGCAGAAAGCTCTTTATGACAGCCCTAACAAGCGTGCTGCGAAGCTACTCCACTCCGATCTACCGGACGCTTTCCGCGAGAACATGGTGTTCGTCGAACCCATCCAATTCTCCTCAGCGACCAAGATCAAGCGCGCTTATGACGAGGCGGGCATCACCCCCAAGATCATCGAAGACTACATCGTAAACGGGACGGTGGGAGATAACGACAATATTCTGGTAGATATGCTACGCGCCAGACAACTAGCAGAATCCTGCAAGATCCCGGAGTTTGCAGAGTTCGCTTCCGAAGCTATGGATGAAGGTATGTCTCCTGTGTTATTCGTCAGCTTTAATGACACCGTCGATGCTCTAGCTGATCTACTCAAATGCGACGTTATCCGAGGAAGCCAGTCCAAAGCCAAGAGACAGGAAGCTATCGACAACTTCCAGATGGACCGGACCCGGTGCCTAGTGGCGAACACACAAGCCGGGGGGACGGGCCTGTCCCTCCATGACGTTCGGGGAGAGCGCCCTAGAATAGCCTTCATCTCCCCCCAATTCTCAGCCAAGGATCACCTCCAGTGTCTCGGCCGCATCCACCGCAATGGGGCCAAGTCCGACGCGGTCCAGAAAATTCTCGTAGCGGCAGGCACCATCGAAGAAGATGTGCTCAAAGCTATTCAATCGAAAACCAAAAACATGCAAGCTCTCCATGGAGACTAAGTCACCCAACCTAGAAAAAGTAAAAGAACGCCAAGCCCGCCTGAAGGAGGAAGGCCTCTGCATCACCTGTGGTCAAGAACCTGCCGAGGGGGAAGGATCCACCAAGAATAATTGTCCGAAATGTGCAACTGTCCGCCGCACCTACTACCGCGACCGCTACCGCAAAGCGAAGGGCTTGCCTCTAGATGGACCTCTCAAAAGTGGTAGGCCAATGGCCCGCCCATTCAAAACCAAGAAAACCAAGAAGAAGAAATAACATGGCTGACGCCTCAGATATAAACCACGCCGACCGACCCCACGCAGAGTTTGGTCCTTCCAGCTTCAAACACGTAGCCGAATGCGCTGGGTATGAAGGCAAGGATGGAACCAGCGCCGCAGCAGAAAAAGGAACTCGTATCCACGAAGCACTGGAAGCCCGAGATCCATCAGCTCTCCACGACGAAGAGGAAGTCGAGATCTACGAAACCATCTGCAAGATGGAAGCCGAATTCCTCGATAACTACCAAGGGAGCGGGGAAAAGCACGACTTCGATGAGATACGCCTCGACATCAAGCTGGACGATGGGGAGTCTACCTTCGGGACGACTGACCGCTTCACCCACTGGCCCTCCATATCCCACGCCGTATTGGGTGACTACAAGACCGGGGTGAGTGTGATCGATCCGGCACATAAGAACTGGCAAGGTAAGCTCTATCTCATCGGGGCTTTCCAAGCACACCCTAACGTTCAGACAATCACGGTGGTGTTCTACGTCCCCTTCCACGATGGGGATACCGTAAGCCCCTCGATGTCTCACACATTTCACCGCAACGACCTACCCGAGATTATCGAAGAAGCTACGGTGATTCTCAAGGAAGCCAAGCGGGTGCGCGCTCTCTGGGATATTGTCACGGAAGAAGACGGGACGGTGACCATAAAAGGTCAGCCCGCAATTGCCGACCTCAACCCCAACGACGCCTGCCGCTTCTGCCTACACGAGGAACACTGCCCGGCCCTCGGGGGCCTAGCTATGCATGTGGCCAAGAAGGTAGATAAGAGCGCCGCCGCTTTTGAATTTGACCCGGCATCCAATGACCCGAAAGACAGGGCACACCGATACCAGATCGCAAAGATTCTGGAGAAATGGGCCAAAAGAGAAAAAGAGTCCGCGGTGCAGGACGCCAAGGACGGAACAGAGTTCCCCAACTTGGTGCTCTCATCCATGGGGTCCACATCCACGGTGACAAACCCGGAGGTCTTCATGGCCGTAGCCGAGTCCTTTGGATTCAACTACAAGGAGGTCTTGGCCTTAGCCTCCTTTCCAGTCAGCAAGATAGCAGATGCCATTGCCTCAGCGGCCCCTAAAGGAAAAAAAGCTGCGATGGCCAGAGAATTTGTTGACGCCTGCAAAGATGCGGGTATCATCGAAACCCAAGCGGAGCGATTCACGCTTCGTGAAAAGAAATAACGACAACAAGAAAGGTAACACCTACATGTCACAAAGAAGCAAGACGTCTGATAAGGCGCAAACCCCGGAACAAGAAGCCAAATCCGCCGAGCTGGTGGAGGTCGAGAAGAACGAACTCTCAACCAGATCGGAGCAGGAAGGCTTCCTGATTACCCCGGACGATATGGACATCCCTTGGATGAACATCGTCCAGAAAACCTCGTCCATCGAGGGAGAAACCGGGGACTTGGTCCTCGATAAAGTCCACCGCCTCGCAGGGGCAGAAGAACCCATCCAAGTTGTCCCTTTACCGCCCAAGCGCGCGTGGAAGGAAGACAAACCCTTCGACGAGGGTATGGGGCAAATCGTATTCAACGAAGCGGCGGCCCACGCGTTGGCTGCCGAGTCTGAATACAAGGTCATCGACGCGGCTGAATGCCCCTTCTTGATCCCTGCGCCGGAGGGCAACGATGATGCGGGAACCTTCCCGTTCCCCATCGCAGGTAAGAACTACGCTCTCGGCAAGATCCACGTAGCCAAAGAAGGCTTCCGTAAGGTCTACCAGCGTCTCGCGACGTTTGAGCAGTTCAACAAGCCTCTGGGAGTTCACATCTCTCACAAGACTTGGGAATTCCAAACCCGTTTCACGGAGCGCGGCAAATACAAATACTACACTCCTGAGATCGTTCTCAAAGGAGAAGACGTAGACGGGGACCTCCTTGAGTTCCTCAAAACATGGGGGGCCGCGTGATGGCGAAGAAGAAACCTCAGACCAAGGGGATCTTCCACCCTAACGGGACTCTGCGTGTGCAGGATCCTGATATCAAGGCCCGCATTATGGGGGGAACTATCGCAGAACTGCAGCACTCCAACGCTCAGATCGACGAACAAATCCTCCACCTCAACCTCCGAAAGGGGAAGAACCTGCTGGCTATCGAAGCCCTAGAAGCGCAAGCTGACCGAGAGAATCTCCAGATGGAGTTCGAGTTCGACCTCGACCCACCCGAAGAAGGGGCCGCCGAGGCTACCCCTGACAACGTAGAGCCGCTTCCGGTGAACGTTGAATAACCACACAACCCCGTCCGGTGAACGTTGAAAGCCGGGCGGGGTTTCTTCTTTACACTCTTCACTAAATAAAAAACATGTCAGATATTTACGCCGTAGACTTCGAGTCCTACTATGACAAACAGGTATCCATCACCACGCTAGGCCCCCGAGGATACTTTGAGCACCCGGAATTTGATGCCTACCTCGTATCTGTGGTTGGGGACCGCGAGGGCGATGAGTGGGTAGGCAACCCCAAAGACTACGACTGGTCCAAACTGGAGGGGAAGACAGTCTTATCACACAACGCGGCCTTCGATGAGACTCTCTTCTTCGTTGGGGTGGAGCAGGGCTGGTGGCCCTCATTCACCCCCAAGGCATGGCATTGCACCGCAGACCTGATGGCCTACCTCGGGTTCCCGCGATCTCTGGCTGGAGCTGTCTCTTATTGCTACGGGAGTGAGGTAGACAAGTCCACTCGAACTAATATGGGAGGCAAGCGGTGGGAAGACATGACACCTGAGTTCAAAGAAGAAGTCTGTGAGTATGCCATCAAGGACTCGGTCCTCTGTGTGCAGTTGTGGCTCGATTACGAGGAACACTGGCCGGAGAGTGAACGTAAGATCTCTCAAGTTAATCGCCTGATCGCTCAGAGGGGTTTGCCTGTGAATCCTGAGAAAATCCGCAAGAGCGTCCAGCACCTCAAAGAAGTGTTATGGGATGCCGAGCAAGCCATCCCGTGGTCTGGTAAGTCCGCTCTCCTCAGCAAGAAAGCCTTCGACGAGGAGTGTCGCCGCGTGGGTATCGAACCTCCTGCGTCCCTGTCCCAAGACGATGTGGAATTTCAACAGTGGAAGTCATCTCACGGAGACAAATACCTGTGGATCCCTGCTGTGTCCGACTATCGCCGCATCAATGCCATGCTGAAGAAAATCGAATCCTTTGAGAATGGGACATGCTATGACAAGAATTTCGAGAACCCCCGCTACTACGGTGGATTGATGTATGCTGGGGCGCACACCCTTCGCTTCTCTGGGTCTGGGGGAAACCTGAACCTCCACAACATGGAGCAGAAGGAAAAGTTCGGGGTGAACATGCGGTCCCTGATCGAGGCCCCGAAAGGTAAGGCCTTGGTTCCAGTTGACCTGTCCCAGATTGAGGTTCGGACCACGTGTTGGCTTGCTACTCGCCTGATGGAGGAGCTGGGTAAGTCATGGAATATGCTGGACCAGATCAGGGATTCCCGAGACATCTACGAAACTTTCGCCATTCACTTTGGTCTGTGGTCTCTGGAGCAGGGCATCCTAGCGGAAGAAAACCCTGCTCTCAGAAACTCTCCAGTCAAACCCATGACCTTGGGGTGTGGCTTCGGAGCAGGGGCGGCTAAGCTGGGTGCTCTGTTCGGTATGAGCGAGGACGAAGCTGAAACTGCTGTCCAGACTTTTCGTCGCACAATGGGACCAATCGTGAAACTCTGGTATCATTATGATGACGGCCTGTTAGCTGCTTACCAGCATAACAAACCATACCAGATCCCTCTTCCTTCAGGCCGATCTATGACATACCGCAACATCAAAATGGGTATGAAAAAGGTCGATCGGGAGGACGGAACATCGTATATTCAGAAGCAGATTCTCGTCCAGCGAATCATCCACGGAAGGAAAGCCATGGTCCCTGTGTGGGGTGGAGTCCTTACCGAGAACGGCGCTCAAGCTCTCGCCCGTGACATCTTCGCTGACCGAATGCTCGCCCTCCATGATGCAGGCCACAAGATCATCCTCCATGTCCACGATGAAGCACTCATTGAGTGTGATGAATGTGTGGCTCAAGAAGTTCTGGAGGAAGCAGAATCCATCATGGCAACTCCACCGGACTGGATCCCCGACATCCCCATGGCCGCAGAAGGGAAGATCGTCCACGAGTATACCAAGTGATTTATGAAATACCTGATCAACCATAAGACAACTGCTGTATCAGACGTCAAAGACCCTGTCGCCTTATCCAAGAAATTAAGCGTCCCCCCTGACATCAACACCAAGGGGAAGTTCCACAAATGGTGTGGGAGTGACAAGGCGGACTACGCCTTCATCACACACAACATAGGAAGTGCCCCCGGCAAAAGGGTCTCCGCAGAGAACCCCGTCGTAGAGGTGACGGGCTTCATCGTAGACTACGACCAGCCGGGGGATCTAGAAAAGGCCAAGAAGCAGATCAACCGTATCTGCCCATCAGGCAAGCGTCCGAGATATATCGGGAAAACTTTCTCTGATTGCCTCCGCATCGTGTGGGAGTTCAGCGAGCCTATTCGCATCGCACCGGAATACTATCGCGAGTTCGCTGAAGAGATGGCCAAATCCCTTGCTGCAGCCAAGGTAGCCAAGGGCATCGACCGTTGCTACGAGAACCCATCCCAAGTCTACGCCCTAGGCCACGACTGGGAAGACCTAGGTGAGGTAGTCAGCCCTGACGTCCCCGTCGGTGCGCTGACGCGGGCTTTCGATAAACAGAAGTCCCCGGGAGATATCGTAGAAATTCCTCTGGACGTCATCGCCAAAGAAGTCGAGAAACGTTTCCCCAACCGCTGGGTAGGGGAATTCGCTCCCGGAGCGCGGGGGCCGCTTTTCTGGATTGATGACAAGGTAGATAGGGTTGGCTGTCGTGTCGATGTAGATGGCCGAGGTATGGTGGTATTCTCCACCCGGGAAGCTAAAGGCTTCATGTCTTGGCGTGACATCTTTGGAGCCAAGTTTGTGGAAGAATATTCTGTCAAGAAGACCACCCCGATCATGGAGACATGGTATCACGACGGGGGTTGTTACTTCCGCCAAGGCATGGACTTGATCCCTGAGAGTGTGTCTGAGCGAAACGCTCCCGTAGACATGGAGATGCTGGGTTTCAGTCGAGAGAAAGCCAAAGACGAGAAGTTGTCTGAGTGTGAAAAGATACTCCACAAGATCCGCTTGGTGAACCGAGTAGACGCTGCCGTTCCTGTGCTTTACGGGTCGGGGATGCGCGTCATCGGCCCCGCAGGGAACCGCCTGTTGAACACCTGCCGAACCCGGGCAATGGACCCAGCAGCAGATGGTGACCCCAAGCACTGGCCTTGGACTTACGAGTGGCTTCACCAACTCTTTGAACCTAACTCGGACAACATCGACTACTTTATGGCGTGGCTCTCTCGGTTTTATAAGGCAACTCACGCCCGGGAGATCAAGCAAGGACAAGCATTGATTCTAGTAGGCGGGACAGGTATTGGTAAGACCCTACTCACCAACAAGGTGATGGGGGATCTTTGCGGAGGGTATGAGGACGCCGGTAAATTTCTGCTGGGCAAGACGGATTTCAACGCCAACCTCGCCGGGGTGGGTGTGTGGTCTATCCAAGATACCGAATCCGCAGCGTCCTACCGGGAACACCAGATCCTCACCAAACGACTCAAGCGTTATGTAGCTAACCCCCACATCGAATACGAGCCAAAGTTCGTCGAGCGTGTGTCAGTGCCGTGGGGAGGCCGGATCATTCTGTCTCTGAATGAGGACCCAAACTCCCTGTCCGTAGTGCCCTCTCTTGACTCATCCAACCGGGACAAGGTCCTAGCCGTCCGCATGAATGCAAAAGCAAGAACAGACTTCCCAGAGCATGAAGTGGTGGCCGGGATCTTGAAGAAAGAACTCCCCCACTTCGCTAAGTTCCTTGTCGATTATCAGCCTAAGTCTGCAGTTATGGGGGACAACCGATTCGGTGTGAAAGCCTTCGTTGATGAATTCGTGGAAAGCGCGGCCTTTGACAACTCCCCCCGCAGCTATCTTGCCGGGATGATCGACAAGTTCTGTATCCGCCAGAGGAACGATGAAGACTACGTCCCCGGTAAACCGTGGATGGGTCGCCTAGACGATCTGATCGAACACTTCTCCTTCGACGCCGCAGGACGCGGAGTGAAGCCTGAAATGTGGCGTAGGAGCTTGAGCGCCCTTGCGGAAGCCAGCAAAGCCAACCCGCAACTCAGACCTATCCGAGTGGAAAACACCCCGAATGGCCCCTACTGGCTGATAAACGTAGATGAGAAATACGACATCATCCAGAAGAAGGCTGCCGAAGTGGCAGCGAGCGCCTTCATGCCGGGATCCCCAACTGCAGCGCCCGCGAAAAGGGCTGTGCTGTAAGATCAAACATTCCGATATCCAAATGGGGAATTGCCGAAGGGGGGATTATTCTGCGCGGCCGTCCGCGCACCGACGGGGACGTTGCCGAGGGGAGAATTGACCGGGGACTGGATGCCCGCCAGCGGGCTACCCGGCCCCGGGCCGGGAGAACTGAAACCCCCACCAATTCCGCCGGAAGTATGCGATACCGCGTTCGGGTCGTAGCGTCCGCGTCCGCGCATCACCCCCGACCTCTGGTTGGGGAGTCCGCCTGTCCGTGCGGCGGCTGCGAGGTTCTGGAGAAACTGCCGCCCTTCGGGTCGGAGTGGCCCAAGAAACCTTCCGCTTTGGGTCATCACTCCAGCGTCCTTATACTTCTGAAGCTCAGCCTGCGCCCTAGCCTTGACATCCTGCGCCCTAGTCTGGACAGCCTCGGGGGATAGCTGGTTGCGGATATTCGCAACAGCACTCTGTTTGGAGGGCTTCCGGTAACCGCTATATGAGAGCTTCGACATGGTAACAAGTATATGGGTAATGCGGTTACGGGGCAAGTTAGTTTTGTGTCCCGGGGACTGGGGTTCTCTTTAGAGAATTCTTGATGTCGTCCAACGTGTCCAATACCCGGG
>Ga0099849_1001274_pt1 | contig 11764 bp, 23 predicted proteins | sample CB_VirMetaG_4_FD_78177 | JGI IMG/M metagenome (GOLD analysis project Ga0099849, IMG submission 78177) | Freshwater to marine saline gradient viral communities from Chesapeake Bay - CB_1508_1M Viral MetaG | ecosystem: Environmental > Aquatic > Marine > Coastal | place: USA: Chesapeake Bay... | reverse complement strand
CTGCTCGCTGGTTCTGTGCCGTTGCGCCTGCTTCGTCTCGCGCTCTGGCTGCTTAAGCTCCTCCCCCTCGTTGGGTGGCCCTTCGGGGTCGCCCTTCGTTGGGTGGTTCGTGGCTGTTCTCGTGGCTTCGGGGTTCTCCCTCCCCGTGGCCTCGAGAGTTGCCGTGGTTGGCTGCTCTGTGGGCGTGTTGCCCTTAACTGTTGTTCTTGAAAGGAACTCAAAATGCAAAATGCAAAAACAAACCAAGTCGCCGTTGTTTCAACTCCTGCTCTGGAGGGTGGCGTTCCTGCGTCCTACTCGCTAGGCTTCGGGAAGTCCGTTCCTTCCTCGGCATTTGTTGCTGCCGCTGGTGGGGTGGCTGTGACCCTCTCTCAGGTTGCTGCCTACACTTCCAACAACGGGGATCGCGGCCTGTCTGTCTTGGCTACTGCTGCTGATGGTCACTCCCAGACCTTCATAGCTCTTGCCAAAGGCTTTCCAGGCGGCTCTGGCTCTCCTGCTGCTACAGCTTTCCTTAACGCTGTGGTAGACGCTGAAGCCTCCGAGACTCCTGTCTTCCTTGCGGTTGCTGGTAACTCGTCTCGGCACTTCTGCGCCTTGTCAACTTCGCCTTTCGGTGGGGTGACTGCTGAAGAGCCTGCTACCCAGATCCTGTTCTAAGGGTCTTTGCGGCCTCCTGCCCTTCGTTGGGTGGGGGGTCGCCTCTTTTTTTTTGTCTCAGAAAGGAGTAATCATGAAAAGAGACTTTCACAAAGAAGAAATTGTCATGTGGTTAATCGCAATCATGTGGGGATGCCTTGTCGTAATATCAGCACTAGGAGATAAATAAATGTGGACAGGTAGTATAACTCAAGCAGCTAAAGATGAAGCTGAAAGAATGTCAGAAAATATGAGAAAGGAAAAACGTCAAGCTAAGATTGCTCGTTGGGTGGCCTCTGCTGCTCTTGCTCGTGCAAAGGCAAAGTTTGAGGCTGAACAACAAATAAAGAAAGAGAGGATGCTTATGCGTCCACTCAAGGCAGACACTATCCGTAAACGTGAACGAAAAGAAAGAGGTGTACAATGAATATAGACAAAGAAATCGACAGCTTAGTCGAAGCAATCGATGAGGCAAGTGATGCTGCATTCGAAGAGTGGTCTCAGAACTTTACTGAAAGGCAGTACAATGACTGGGTAGGATTATTCGGTGCAACTACAAGTGCATCGTTTATGTTCAGTGCAATTGAAGGTGCAATCTTAGAAGCTGCACTGAAGAAAATACGAGATAGGCAGACACAATAGTTCCATTTTGGCCTTACTTAGCGTAAAACTTAGTGTTTACGTGGAGTAATTGTCAATGGAACGTGTCTGAGTGTGTAAAATAATGAAGAACTGTGACAAATGTAATGATGTAGCTGTAGTAACAAACTATACTACATGGTGGCAATGTGCAAAATGCTGGCTAAAGGAGAACAAGCATGACTATCGATATAACGAACATGTCAAACCGTCAAATCGAAGAAGTAATTAACAACGGACTAGTTGAATTACAAGAACGTAGAAACGCTGAATATGAAGATGCCTTATCCCACGGTATCCTCGTACAAGAATGCTCACTAGAATACCGTCAAGACTACATCGAATGGCTACGTGGAGCTGGCTCACATCACCCTCGGTCACATGAGATCCTCGAAGCATGGTCAGACCATTGCAACGATCTAGAAGATGTTATGGACGATGTTGTATCCCAAGAAGAAAGAAAACAAAGTATGCGTACAACAGGCGCATAAAACGCCCTTTAAGGGGGGAAGCTATATACCCTTAAAGGATACCTATAGTGCAATATAAGGAGTATACAATGCACAAGATCCAACTGAAAGCTAAGTCTACAGGCCTCATGCCAATAGCACAACGAGCCGTAGCTAAGAAACACCTAAACCTCTTTCTTAAGAAGCTACCACCAGATAGCACTGCTTATGTAGCTGGAGGTGCGCCCAGAGATTGGCATCATGGATGGGGCTGTAGAGATATAGATATCTTCTACTCAGTACCTAAGCAAGCCAAAGAAAGCATCACTAATATGATGAATATGGAGTACGACAAACTAGACCAAGACTATAGTAAATATGGTTATGGCTGTGAAGGTCATGGTCTAATCCATAGCGTACACGAATATGATGCTACTAAATACTCACCCAAAGCTAAAAGTACTAAGTACACCAAAGTACAGCTTATACAAACAAACAAAGATGCACTAGAGCTAATCAAAGACTTTCCAATTAGCTTATCTCGTATATGGATGGACAAAGAAGGCGAAATCAACTGCGATTTCTTCTATGCTAGTTCATATAACTCTCGAATCATACATGAACTAAACGAATCTCACGGTTGGAACTATGTATACCTTGACAAAATACTCGGTAGATTTTCAAACTATGCTTTCTCACCTCTCAGATATAAAGGTGGACGAGAGCTAAAAGAACGTATTGATATCGGATTCTAATTCATGCGCTGTCCAAGAGCCACATGAATCGGTGTAGTAAGACTTACGCAGATCTTGGACATAACAAGCAAGAAGACTTCCTGAGTATGAAGCAAAACTACTCATTAACCTAAAGCCATAGTACAAGGAGATTAAACATGGCAAATTCTACTTCTATTATTCGTGATGTAACACTTAACTACGCAAAGGTTTATACTGCTGAAGAAAATCCTTTCGGCAAAACTATCTTTGATATCCAACTTGAATTCGGAAAAGACCGTATCGATGAAATGAAAGCATACGGTAAAGTTCGAGAACTAAGTAACGGTAACTTTGCTATTAACGTTGATCGTCCTGCTACTAACAGCAAAGGTCAAGCTAATAGTATTCGAGTAGTTAACACTGAAAAAGCCCCTATTACTGCACCTATCGGTAATGGATCTACAGGCAACGTAATGGTATACTCTTACGATTGGTCTATGCAAGGTCGTTCAGGGCGTAAAACAGTTCTAATTGCTGTACAAGTAACTAACCTTATCGAATACAATCCTGACTCAGGAGTTGACTTCGATATCGTTGCAGTCGATGGTAACTCTGAGGTCGCTGCATCTGATTTCTAAGATATGTTAGGTTATGCAATGTTCATCCTAGTATGCTATTGCATAATCATGTGGTATTACACTAGCATATTCAGGAAATAAACCTTGTAGGGTAGCTTAACAGCTATCCTACTAAAATTTAACAGCGGAACATCATTACCGCTATTCGTCACCGCTAAACGTGAAAGGAATACACTATGCGATTAAACTATGACATTAGAAATTACTACGATACATCATACGATGTTCAATTTCAAGGATCACTCAATGACGCTCATTGGTATGCTTGGGATTGGTGGAATGACGGGGTAGTCTTATGCCATGATACCGATCCTGATATGCTTAAGATTGCTGAAGCATTAGGCGATACAATAGATGTCTGGATTGATGGTGATAGAACTAGCTGTAAACTAGAAGTAGATAACAACTCAATCTATGTAACACTAAACATATACCCTGAAGACGATGCAATACATAAAGGGCCATACGATACTGAAACAAACTTAGAGGTAGACTAATGGATGAAATGGAAGAAACAATACGAGCAACTGTAATATCACTCTATGAACGTGGTATGCTTACAAGGTGGCCTCTAGTGCCTGATATGGATATAATCATTTCTGATGTACAAGAAATGAACTCAGCTAATGAGGAGATGTATGATGAAGGACAACCAGACTGGTATCAAGAGTGGCACGACTTCGACCCAGAATGCTAACGATTGGAGAGCAATTTACTTTGCTCGTGATAGAGCAGACAAAAAAGAAGTTATGGAACAATGCAAAGAGCTATCTGAACACTTAGAAAGAACAGGATTTGATGTTTGGGTGATGGGTTCAGATAAAAACAATTTAATCTTTTATGGAAAGGATATAGCTGATGCCTAGTTTTCGTTGGTGGGTGGCTTTACTTGTGTGTATTGCTGTCCCTCTTGTACTTATACCCTTGATTACTTAATAAAACACCCTTAAAGGGGGGTAAGGTATTTATTGAAAGGATTACCTATGGTTAATAAAAGAATCCCTGGAATGTACGCCTTCTATGCTAAAAGTATACAAGATGCGTACTACGAAGATGAACCTGAAAGAGCCGAAGCTCTTATTAAAGATGCACCACAAGCTGTCTATGAAGCGTTAGTAAGAAACGAAATCATAGAGGTGAGTGTAGAAAGATCCCGTGAGGGATACACTGGAGACGAACCAGTACAACTTAAACTGCTTTAGAAAGGAATAAGCAAATGAAACGTACTACTGTTAAAAGACACTATGCTAACTTTATGATTAAGGTCTATACAGAAATAAAAGACCTTACAGATGATGGAGGCGTTGCATACGAAAGTAGAAGTGCTATTTGGGCTTATGATCCGTTTAAGGAGCGAGTAACGTTATATGTTAAAGAGCCTAGCGGTGATATGTCTAATCAAATTATTGATTATACAAAGCATAATAAGTGGTTTGAAACACATAAGAACCGAATTCTTAAACTTACTGGAGCTAAACCAACTGCATTCAAAATGACTGCATAGAAAGGAAGTGTTATGCTTAAACGCATTCACATTAACCAACACGTTATAAGAGCCAACGCTAAATCTGGCGAAAGAAATCCTGTCATCACCGTAAAAGGTGGTGGCAAGAACAACTATGCTCATGAGGTAATTATTAATGAGCATACAAAAGTAATCTATAGTCCTGACAAACCACTTTCATGTGGCGCAAAGGTATGGATTGAAACAACAGAAGAAGTGGAACTTGTGTAATGAGTATTTATCAAATGTTAGTGACTGAAACATCGTGTTACTATGTAGATATTGAAGCTGAAACTGAAAAAGAAGCTAGAATAATCTATTATACAGGTGAGCAAGAGCCTCAACCATATAAAGAAATGACTCTTGAAACTACTATACAAGAGATAAATATAATCGATGATTGAATGCAGCGGATTAGATCTGCTGTGGTGGCAGTGGTGGATACTCGTAATGATTACAGTAAACACTGCACTAAACCTTGTAGTATTCTTTAAACATCGCTTTAGAAAGGATAACAAATGAAAAGAGCAGTAAGCCCAAAGCATTACAAAGACATAGTTCCTGGCTATCAGTATATGAACCTTATGGTTTATCTATTAAAGGACTTTGTAGGCGTTGAGTCACATCTTATGGGACAAATCTACAAATACCTTATGCGATACGGTAAGAAAGATAGCAAGACTCAGGAACTCGGTAAAGTACTCTGGTACACTACCCATTTAATGGCAGGGCAAGGTGTTAAGCCTGAAGAAATTAATGAGATAGTTAAGGAGGCTATTAATGCCTACAGGAAAGGAGATAATCTGTAAACACTGCAGAAACAAACAGTGGGTCTCGGAGGCACTTAAAGAATTGTCTTCAAGACTATACTGCTATTCATGTAATAACGAAATTAAACTTGAGGATTATAAAAATGATTAATGAAAAACGTACTGTTATTATTCGTGATGCGGAAATGCATTGGGCAAAACTTAGTAAGCCTGTAGAACCTTTCGGAACACTTCAATGGGAACTACAAATACGCACACGAGATAAAGACACAGCTAAGGATTGGAAAGATAACTTCTATCTTACTGTTAAACAAGAGGATGATGATGAAGGTGTATACTGGAAAGCTAATCTTAAGCGTAAAGCTATTAAGAAAGATGGCGAAAGGAATACACCACCTGATGTACTTGATGGTGCTAAACAACCTGTCGATGGTTCAACTATTGGTAACGGATCATTGGGAAACGTGATGCTATTCCAATATCCCTACGATGTAGGTGGACGTAAAGGCGTATCAAGCATTCTCTCTAAAGTACAAGTAACTGATCACAAAGTATATCAACCAGACTCTGGTACAGACTTTGATATTGTAGGTGATCCACCTGAAGGTGAAGGGCAAGGCTCAGAGGAATTTTAATGGCAGAAATAATTGATTTCAAAGCAAAAAAGAAAGAAAGAGATATTGAAGTGAAGCTAGAAAAAGATGGTCAAGACATATTAGAGACCGCTATAGTGGCTCTTTGGACTCTTATTAGAGGCCCAAGTCTTAGAGATATTGTTAGTGAAGAACAGTATCTTTATTTCTTCTTACAATTCTCTGGTGTATGCTTTGAAGCTATGGAAGAAGAAGCTATCCGTGTGGATGATGCAGGCAATATGGCTATTATAGCTGGATTAAGGGAGTCAATGGAAGATGCGGTTAAAGACATTGAGAGAGAGCTTGCAACCAAGCATTAGCTCTTTAGAAGAAGCTGCAGATTATTGGTCTGAAATGCATATGCGAGGCAAAACAGGCCATGCACATTATATTCAATGTATTAAATATATTGAGCAATTAAAACTATACGTACTAGACCATGAAAGGAAACAGCATGAAGAATTACGTATACCTAGCAGGTCCAATGGAGGACTGCACACAACAACACATGAAAGCGTGGAGGATTCAGGCGTCGAACGCTTTGGATGAAGCAGGAATACTTAGCTTAGATCCAACAAGGCGAGTGACTTTCCATGAAAACTTAACATTAGCAGAACAAGGTGTGCCTATACAGTCAACGTGTAGGCGCATCTTTAAAATGGATATGCAAGATATTGCTAATAGCAGTGTTGTGCTTGCTGATGTTAGGCGTAGCAGTGGTCGTGGTACAGGTACTGCTATGGAACTTATGTTTGCACACATGAAAAACAAAATAATTATCTTGTGGGCAAGTGAGGATGACCTTATACATCCATTCTACGAAAGTATTTACACAGAAAAATATAATTCAATAGACGACTGTGTTCATGCTTGCACTTATTACTTTGATTAGAAAGGAAAAATAATGCCTTATATTACTGAACATGACCGTAGTAAATTTATGTGGGTTAAACAATCAATTGAAGATAATCCACCACAAACAGCAGGTGAAATGCAATACTTAATTGCAGTAATGATACACTATTTTATTAAAGAAATGGGTCTTAATTATCAGAACTGTAACGATGTTATGGGTTCGTTGGTTGGGGCTAACATGGAATTCTACAGACGATTTGTAGCTGACTATGAAGACACTAAAATAAGGGATAATGGTGATGTCTATTATGAAGTGTACGAATAAAGACTCTGAAGGACGAGAGTGTAATCAATATAAAATAGGAGATAAATATTGTGGCTATCCCAAATGTAACCACTTGGCTGTCCAATATCTTCGGAAAGGACAAAGAATATCTAATGAAGCAAGAGAATGGATACAAGTTTGTAACCCAGAGCTTTTTCGGGACATCAAGAACCGAGAGACGTTGTGAAATATGTAACACACCCTTTAGAGAAGGGGCGTTGGATTTTCTCAGTAATGAGTTTGTTTGCCCATACTGTGAGAATGGAAAGGAAGATAAATGAAACTCGTATTTGACATCGAGACAAACGGTATTGAAGCCACTAAAGTATGGTGTATCGTTGCTCAAGATGTAGACACAAAGAAAGTGTATAAGTGGAAGCCAGATGATATACAATCTGGAATTAACTTTCTGCTTAATGCTGATGCACTAATAGGTCATAACATTATTGGCTATGACTTAGCAGTGCTTACTGATCTCTATGGTGTTGATTTCTATCACAAAAAGATATATGACACATGGATTATGAGTCAAGTACTTAACTATAAACGAGGGCATAAACATGGCCTTGGCGGTTGGGGTGAACATCTTGGCTTTTCAAAGTTTGATTTCGATAACTGGGATAGCTTCTCAGAAGAGATGTTAACATATTGTGTTAGAGATGTTGAGCTTAATACAAAGGTCTTTGAATTGCTTATGAAAGAGTTTAAAGACCAATCAGCAAAGAAACCATTGCTAGCTAATGGTCTTAGGGCTGAACACGATGCAGCAATCTTTGAAGCTAAAGTACGAATGAAGGGTTGGTTGTTTGATATTCCAGCAGCTAACAAGTTGCATTTAGAAATGTGTAATGAGATGGAAGCGATTGAATCTCGTGTACATCCTCAATTACCTGAGATGACTATATGGGTAGATAAAGAGCCTAAGCTAGCTAAGTATACTAAGAAAGGCGACTTTACTGCTGTTACCAAGCGACTTCTTACTGAATATCTTGGACATGAACCTGATGTAAATGAATGGGATCCAGAAGATGTATTCCAAAGATCTTATACTACACAGGTTACACTAAGTAATATGGAAGAAGTTAAAGATTATCTATTTACTATAGGATGGAAACCAGATGACTGGAATTACAAGAAGGTTGGCTATGAATTCCATAAAACGAGTCCAAAGCTTACCACCACTTCACTCGAATTACTCGGTGACATCGGTAAAGACATCGATCGATACTACACAACTAGATCGAGAAGGTCTATACTCGAAGGCTGGCTTGCAGCGATTAAGGGATCTCGGCTACATGGAAGAATGTGGGTTATCGGTACGCCTACATTCAGAGCAAGACACGAAGTAATTACTAATCTACCTAGTGTTGATGCTGCATGGGGTAAAGAGATGCGCAGTCTATTTGTCTGTGAGGACGGATACAGAGTAGTCGGTGCTGACTCAGCTGGCAATCAGATGAGAGCCTTGTGTCATTACATTGGCGATGATAAGTTTACTAAGGAGGTAACGGATGGAGACATTCACACTTATAACGCAAGTATTCTTGGGAGTAGCCGTGGTGATGCTAAGCGTTGGCTTTATGCCTATCTATTTGGCGGTGGTGGCCGCAAGCTTGGCACTATTCTCACTGGTAAGCCTGACGCTAAGACTGGGGATGCCAGCAAAAAGAAATACCAATCAGCAATTCCAGGACTCGGTAAAGTAAAGGCAAAGCTTGATGAAATATTTAATCAAACTAAATCAGGCTATGGAGACAGCTTTATTCCAGGCCTTGATGGACGTCGAGTCTACGTTGGATCAGCACACCAATCGCTTAACTATCTTCTTCAAAGTGCTGAAGCAATTACTTGTAAAGCAGCCATTGGCTATGCTATGCAAAAGATTACAGAAGAAGAACTAAACGCATACCCTGTTATCTTCTATCACGATGAAATGGCTTGGGTGGCTAAAGAAGAAGATGCTGAACGTGTTAAAGAAATTTGCATTGAAGCATTTAAAGAAGCACCAAAACAGTTTAATGTTACTTGCATGGACGGTGATGGTGTAATTGGAAACTGCTACGCAGACGTACATTAGAAAGGAAACGTTATGATAGCAATTATTGATGCCGATAGCTGCATTTATCAAACAGCATGGCAACAGCCTACGCTAGATAAAGCTTATGAAAACTATATTACTATAGTTAATAAACATTGGATTGATCCTGTGTGGTCTGAAGAACAAGTTGTTTATTGCGGAGGTCAAGATAACTTTCGCTATAAACTTTGTCCTGATTATAAAGCTAACCGTAAAGAAAGACCTGAAGATGCTAAATTCTTTAGGCCACTTATGGAACGGCTTATTGATGAGGGCTTATGTATACCTTCACATGGTATGGAAGCAGATGATATGGTTCGTATCAAGGCTACTGAATGTGCTAATAATAAAATAGACTTTACTGTAGTACATATTGATAAGGACTTAGATTGTATTCCAGGAAAACATTATAATCCTAGAAAAGAAAAGTTTTATGATATTGATGAGGACACTGCTGATTTATTGTATTGGACTCAAATGCTTAAGGGTGATCCAACGGATAACTTGCCTGGATTACCTAAGATTGGCCCTAAGAAAGCAGAAAAGATGCTTGCTGGTGTACCTATGGAACGCCGAAAGAGCAGAGTAATTGCTGCTTATAGAGCTAAATTCGGTCGTGCAGACTGGGAAACTAAACTTATGGAAACAGCTAATGGTATCCATATCTTAAGGAATGAAAATGACTTCTTTGCGATTTAATAACCACGAGCGGTGGCACAACGTAGAAGTAATTCGTATCACTCAGTTTGATGAAAATGACTGGTGTGGAGTTATGACTAAAGAACACGGAGAGATCCGTTGTAAACGTAGAAATAAGAAACGTTATAAACTTAAGAAAGGATATAAAGGCCCAATAACTGTATTCTTTTATAAAGGCAAAACACCTACTATAGCAGATGATCCCCGTGGTCATATTGAAGTAGAAAGCCATTGGAATATAGTTAATAAAGAATTGTTTGATGAGTCACATCATGGTTTCTTGTATGTAATTACTGATAAGCGTAATGATAAACGCTATATTGGTGTAAAGACTTTACATACTAGCTGGAAAGCATATACTAGTTCATCAACAGAACTTAATTCAGAAATCGATATGGTTGGTAAAGAAAACTTTGACTTCGACATCTTGTTCTCTTGCGAAATGAAAGGCGATCTTAGTTATATGGAAGCTAAGATGATACTACATACTAATGCTTTGCTATCAGATATGTGGTATAATAAATGGGTTCATGAGATCCGCTTTAAACCAACTATGCAAAACATGGAGAAGCAACTTGAAATCGTCGAAGCATACACGTAATCCGTTTTATAATAAAATTCCACCTCAACAAGTAATTAATAGTAAGAAAGCAGAACCAGAAATAACTGACTATGATGATTACCTATCTGATTATTTATTGAGTAAAGAAACAAGACGAAATAACGTGAGTAAGTCTAGTAAAACACGGCAGAAGAAAAGGAATAATCGTCATGCCAAAGAAGAAAGACTATACGGACAGTAAAGAAATCGGTAAAACGAAATGCCCTGCTTGTCCGTCATCAGATGGCTTTGCTATATATGATGATGGTCATGGGTTTTGTTTTGTTTGTAATCACTATGAACGAAACATTAATGAGGATAACGAAAGGAATGAAGAAATGCCTCTAGATAATGTAGGTGTATGGTGTGCTGAAACGTTTAAAGCAAACACAGGCGATGCCCGTGGTTGTCAAGAGCGTGGCATTACTAAAACAATAGCAGAACATTATGGTGTACGAGTAGATTATGATGATAAGCGTAATATTAGTGCGTATCATTATCCTTACTACAATGCAGATGTGCTTGTAGCTTATAAGACTCGTACATTACCTAAACAATTTAGAACTGTAGGAGACTTTAAAGATGTCTGGCCTTTTGGTTGCCAAAGCTTTGGAGCAGGCGGTAAACGTCTCGTCATTACGGAAGGCGAGTTTGACGCAATGTCCGTTGCACAAGCCTCTCTGGATCATTATAATAAAATCTATCCTGTCATTTCTATTGCCTCAGCTAGTAACCTTAAGAGTTTGCTGCAAGCAAGGGAATGGATTAGGTCATTTGAAGAAGTCGTCTTGTTCTTTGACAATGATGTAGCAGGTAAGAAAGCTATTAAAGATGCTGCTAATATTATTGGAATTGATAAAGTAAAAGTAGTTAGTACTATTGCTAAAGATCCTTGTGAGCTTTACACCGCTGCAGGATATCAAGGCGTAATGCGTGTTATCTGGGATGCACAACCATTTAGCCCTGCTGGTATTATAGTAGGCCATGAGCCTGTATGGGAACAATACCTTGCAAGACGCTCTACTGAGTCTGTTGCTTACCCTGCTTGTTTAACAGGCATTAATGATAAGACTAAAGGTATGCGCTTTGGTGAAATTACTTTGTTTACTTCAGGTACAGGTAGCGGTAAATCAACTGTTATTAAAGAAATTGTACTTGATTTACTTGAAAAGACTGATGATAAGATCGGTATGATTTCACTCGAAGAGTCTGTAGGT
>Ga0099849_1001273_pt1 | contig 11769 bp, 15 predicted proteins | sample CB_VirMetaG_4_FD_78177 | JGI IMG/M metagenome (GOLD analysis project Ga0099849, IMG submission 78177) | Freshwater to marine saline gradient viral communities from Chesapeake Bay - CB_1508_1M Viral MetaG | ecosystem: Environmental > Aquatic > Marine > Coastal | place: USA: Chesapeake Bay... | reverse complement strand
CTATCTTGTACTAGATATTTATCCACCACCTGACGCAATCCAGCATAGGTAAAGAGGTAATCCCTATCGTGATAGATAAATGAATTTACCTTTTCAAGTTCTTCAGTTGTATAGTTTTCAAGAATTTCCTTATCATAAACAGAATTAGAAACTCCATATTCAATTTGCTCTAAAAGAGTTGGACTTCTTTTAAATTTAACTGCTAGATTTTTTCTAATAGAAAAAAGAAGCAATCTTGCAGCAACATATTGATAGTTTGGATGATCTAGATCGATCAAGTCTGAGGCAGACCGAATCAAGATCTCCTGAATTTCAGAAGTCGTAATACCATCATAAAACTGGATGCCAGACTGAATCTCTACTTGACTCGCAGAGACCCCTGAGAGACCCTCACAGGCAGCCTCAACCATCTTATGCATCTTTTCCAAGTCAATTGGTTCTACAGAACCACTCCTCTTTTTAACCTTAATTCCGTTACTCATATTTTCTTCCAGGTGGTAAATTTAAGTTTTGCTTCTAAACCAGAGTAAGTATTTAATTCTATCAGTTTTTCGACATCATGTCCAGCAAGGATCATGTCGTTTATGTCCTTCTCTTTTATATTTGAAGGCCAAATAACTACGGAGTCACCAGTGTCGATTGTTCGACTGATTCGTTGGAGAATCTCTTTGTTTCTTGGTTCATTATCATAGATCCAAACAGGATTGCTAATCCCCCAGTCACTAAGATCAAGATCAGCTCCACACATAGCAATCGAGTTGCGTATAAACGTGCTGTCGAAAGGTCCTTCTGTAATGTAGACTTCAGTTTCTCTTCTGATGTTATCAAGTCCATATATTTTAGGTGCTCCCTCCTCAAGCATAATCGTAATATATTTAATAGATTTTGAATCTAGACTCCTACCTTGAAATCCGATAAGATTTTTTTTGTAGTATAACGGGATGATGATTCTAGGCTCTTTACCCATATACGAGTAATCCACACCTTCAAACGATTGGACAAATTCATCAAAGTTTTCTGCAAAATAAAACTTGGAGGGATCGATTCTACGATTTGAAAGATACGTTCTAGCAATTTCCACCTCAGAACATAGAGGAAGAAGGATTCTCTGTGCAAACTTAGGTTTCTCAAAAACAAATTTAGGTTCATCAGTAGGAGAAATATCTCTAGTATTACCGTTTTTAAACTTATCTAAACAATACTCCTTGTGAAGAGACGTGTCAAGTTGTTTTAAAAAATTATTAAATGACAAACTAGCACCACAATTGTGGCACTTAAAGTTAGTATCATTTTTTACGGAGTAAATATAACCTCTTGCCTTGTTTTTATTCTTTTGAGAATCTCCACAAATTGGACACCTAAAGTTATAGAGATTGCTCTTTACTCTTTTAAATTTTTGTAGTCTTGCAGAAACCAAATTAACATATTTCGTGTCAACCAAATCCATAAATCATAGTTACTGCGTTCTTTCCATTATAACCCTTTGAGGTGGTGGAGTCAATATTCCTTGAAAAATATCGGGTGCTTTTAGAATCGTCACAGCCGTAAGGGCAATTCCGATTGAAATCCAACGGAACCTTGACAGATCATTAACTCTTTTTTCAACAGAATCTATCTTTTCCTCAACCTTTTCAATTAACTTAATAATTGCCTGATCATTTTTTTCATTTTCATCTAGACGATTTTCATGCCGTTCCAAAATTATTGCAACTTTATTACTATTATCTTGAATAGAAGTTACAGCACGTTCTAACTTATCCAACATTTCCTTGGATAAGTCCTCATAAATGCTTAGTTTAGATTCAAGAACCTGAAGTTTTCCTAGACCGAACATTACTCTTTTCCAAAGATTTTACCCAATCCTTATATTTCTTAGGTACTTTTCTGTAGTCAGTTTTTCCACGTCTTTGGAAAGAGATTAAAGGATCATATCCAGCAGTAGGTCCAGAAGGATCTGCCGAACCAGTAAAACCACTAGCACCGACTGCCATCATTTCCTTTATAATTTTTATGAGTCGGTCAGTCTTTTCCATTTTCGTTATATAAAACTTGCAATTGACTTAGAACATCAAGATCAACTTGTATATCATGTATTTGCCCCTTGGGATATTGTGGTAAACGATTTAAAAACATAATAAATGTCTTAGTCGTTGACCACAAATCCTCTTCAAGTTTATAAAAAAGCATTGGTGTAGTAGCATCGTCAAAAATATTATACAAGATAATGAAATGATTAAGAAGCAAATGTACTTTCAGATCACCAGTATTTTTATATTTACGCAATAACCTTTTTATATACTTGAAATGATTCAAGTCACGATGGAAATCATCCTTTGTAATAGCTTGAGGATTTTCATAATTTTTTATAGCAAATAATAAGAAATTTTCCTCATTCAACTCATTAAATAACATATTTTATTATATCAGCTTAGTGGATCTCCGTCATAAAGAGGAGTATTACCTGTAGTGATACCAGACATTGCAACTAGAATTTCTTTCTTAACTCTTAGATTGCCATGGTTATCTAGATATGTGGTAACACCAACCCAACCTACACCTGCTTCATACTGGGTTGCATTTGCTGCTTGAATACCTTGCTTAGCAGCACCATAAACATAAGTATCATATGCACCTCTAACACCAGTGAATGTAATCTTGTCACCAGTATCAACTCCTACAGCAATTGCGCTTCCGAGAGTTACAGAAGATGATGTTAGAGCACTGATTGTAAAAGTTGCAGTTGTTGCTGCATATCCAACGGTATCAGAATCTGTTCTAATTGGAGATGCAAGTGCAGTTAGATCTTCTGTTAGATAAATTGTCGTAAATCCAACAGGAGAATTGGTGCTAGCAGTTGCAGTTGCAACTGTCTGAGATGTTCCATCATACTTGTCATCATTATACTCGGAATAGTGACTATCAAGAACACTAGATCCAGGAAGTTCTGAAATTTGGAAATCTGTTCCAGCAATTGCTGCCCCACTTAATCCAGCAGTAGATGCGATAGTAAGTGACTCACTGCTTGCAATACTTGCAATTACAGCATCACCAAAGTAAACAGCATCAGAATTTGTTTCATCCTTAATACCAAATCTGATGATCTGACCTGCTTCACAACCACCAGCAATACCAAAAGAAGTTGCTGTTCCAGTTACAACACGGGTAGAATAATCTAGTGAGACGGTTCCTGCAGAACCTACATTATCGTTATTGCCCCAAAGTGCCATGTTTTTGTCCCTTAAAATACATTTGCTATTAGATATTTATAAAAAAAGGAGACCCCAAAATGATCTCCTTTAATTCATTTTTTTATTTATGTTTACTCAGCAGGTGCTTCTTCTCTTGTTTTAATTGCAGCTGCTACTTTAGCAAACAACTCATCATCTGCTGTAGTTTTAGTCAGTTTAACTGCTTTACCAATAATGAGAAGACAGAGATCGACAAGTTTGTCACCTAGTTCTGCATCATCGGGAATCTTAGCAATAGCGGCATCAACTACTTTGTATGCCAGTGGGAGTAGAAAGGAAACCATGATGATCCTCAAAGAGTGTATATTCTATATAGCAACTTTAGTTGCTAAAATCAGTCTCTTGGGGAATCGTACTTTTCTCTTGCCTTAGATTCTTTCTTTTCCTTGGAAGTGAATCCATGCTTGGCAACACGCTGATTGTGCTTTTGGATACGTGCCTGAGTCAGTTCACCTTCTGTAGGTTTGCGTCCTTTTTGCTTTGGTTGTTGACGTGAACCAGGATATTCCTTACGGAACTTGCTGACTATACCTTGATACTTACCTGCCTTTTCATATCCAGAAACTTTTTTGCCTTGTGCTTCTACTTCAGGTTTTCTCTCCTCCTTTTGCACATTCTGTGGTTTTTGCTTTTGAAGTGCTTGCTGCCTCTTTTTTGCAATCATTTGATCAATACGAGTTTTCTTTTTTTGTAGAGAAAGTTCTTGTTGGGTCATTGCCATTTCACTTTCACCAAGTTTTTGCCCACCTCTTTCTGCAGTTAGTTTAGCAGCAATTGCCATCTCACGACGTTTTTCTTTTGACTTACCCTTGAACTGAGGAGCATCAGATTTATAGAAATCTTTGATGACATCACCCATCTTTTCTTTCTTCATGTTGAGTTTTTCATCAACTAGTTCTACTTCTTCTCTTACACCAGTTTCTTTATCTTGTCTAGTTTGAGTTCCAACAGCCTTAATTGCTCTGGATCTCAAACTCATTCCCTTTTTGTTCTCTGCCTTACGGGTAGAACGTGGTGATTCTGGTTTTGAAGGATCAGCAGCCATGGAGAATTTTTCATCAATTTCAGTTTCTTCATTTGTAGTTGCTGCTTTACCACTAAATTTTCTTTTCTTATTTTTAGCAGTCTCTTTAGAAATTTCTCTATTAATAAGTGCTTGCTTCAACTTCATTCTCTTACTGAGAACAGGAGGAGATCCAATAGCATTTGCCATTGTCATTCCGATACCCTCATCAATTTCAGTATCTTCAGAAACTTCTACCATTTCAATGATGGTAAATTCTTCCGAAATATTGGGATTAATCTTAATATTATTCTTTACCTTCTTTTCCTTTATCTGAGCTTCTTCATCTTCACCTTCACCCACAACTTCACGAAGATCATTTCTCCAGTTAGAGAATGATTCTTTTGCAGTTGTAGTTTTGGTAGATGAATAAAGCCTCTTGTTACCTACACCTGGAATAAACTCACCAAGTTCTCCCTTTGCTTTATCATTGTTATCGGTGTCACCATCAACATCGGTATCAATTCTCTTAACTGCTTTCTTTACAAGACCTTTTAGATTTCCAGAAGGAACTTCATGAGGAGAATGCATCTGCTTTGCAGTAGCGTGCTTTGCTTCCTTTATTGCTTTAGCAATTGCCTTACGACGCTTCAGAAGATACTTATCAGACTTAGTATTCTTCTTACCATCATTATCAACATCAGCATCCTCTTGTCCTACAGGGTCAAGACCTTCAGACATTTTTGCACGCTTTGCTCTTGCCTTTGCTAGCAATCTTTCTTTTGCTGCTTTCTGCTCATCCTTAGAGATATTGAACATATTACGATCAGTCTTTAATCTTTCTTTAGGTGCCTCAACTTGTTTGGCAGCACTCTTCATTGGTTCCTTCTTGTTACCATCCTTGTCCAAATCAAGAAAATCTGGTTTAGAAGCAACTTCCTCCAGATAAATCTGAGTGATTTCGTTTAGATGAGTCATGAGTATAAGATCTTACTTTTTAGCCTTATACTTATTTATAAAATTCTTTATATCCTGTACTCCAGTCATTCTCATTACATACTTACGATGAGCATCAGTTCCAACTTCCCGTTGATCTGCAGGAACACCAGATGGTCCAGGATAATTTACAACTGCTTCCATCACATCACGAATCCATGACTTAAACATATAGTTTTCTTTAGTTACACAAATCAAATGATTGGTTCCCCTACGAATAATCTCACCAACTAATCCAGTATTTAAATTCTCTACAATATCACCGAGTTTAAATATTTTACCAGAGATATAATTTTCACGAAGTCCTTTGTGATCATACTTAGGAGCAACTTCCCACATCTCCGTAGTAACTTTCTTCTTAACTTTCATTCCTTGACGAACAGCATCAAATAATGCCTGTGTGTCTCCATCATCCAATTCTTTTGGAGTTCCTCTACGGAATGCATCAAAATCATTATCAAGTACTGCCTTTCTCATCTTGGATGCAGACATTCCTTCGACGCCTTCTGCATCTGCATCTCTGACACCAGCAGAAATCACACGAATTAAATCAAAGTTATAAATCTGTCCATTGTACTTTTGAGCAAGATTTTCAAACTCTGCTTGACGATCAGAACCAACAACAATATTAACGGCATTATATCCATTATCATTTGCTGAAGCCAAAACATCAAAAATGTTTCTCATATCAGAATCATTGATGATATTTTCTTCATACTTTGGAAACATCTTTCTCATAAAAGATATTTTCATATCAGGATCTAATGGATTTTTCTTTGGATCCTGAGTTCTTGATGGATAGATATTGTAATCACCACCAGCAGCTGCTCTTTCTGCTGCACTTAAAAGTTTTTTATGTCCAACGGTTGGGGGATTAAATCTTCCAAAGACAATCGTAAGTGTGTTAAGTTCTACTGCTTCACCCTCTTCAGGTGGTGCTTGTTGATTTACATTGTTAACAGGAACTTCTTGTTGTTGTTGTTTCTGAGTGTCAACTTGTTGTTGAGAAGTTCTACTTTGATTTGGATCACGTTGACCAGGTACTTGGTTTTTATCATAAAACTTTAATTTTCCACCTTCAGTTTTCGCAACAAATTCACCACGGGAATCATACCATCCCCCGTGACCATCACTCTTTAGATTCAGTTTCTTTGCCTGCAATGCTGCTGCAGACTCTGCTTCTTTAAGGAACTGGAAAAAACTCTTCATTACTATAAGGATTTGCTGACTAGATGTCTTCCTATTATTTATAAATGGAGAATAGGAGACTCGAACTCCTGACAGCCTGCTTGCAAAGCAGGTGCTCTACCAACTGAGCTAATTCCCCAACTCAAGATATTATAAGACCCTCAAGACGATCTGTCAAGAGGGTCTTAATTGTATCAGTTGTAGAGACTTGTGATAGTCTCAATGTCCTCATGATCAAGTTCGTTAATCATGATGGTCTTTGCTTCTTCTAGAGATTCAGCAATTCCTTCTACCTGAAGAAACTCAAGAACTAGATCGTACTGATCATACTCTTCACTCATTCTCTTAGCAACCTTAGAAGCACCAGAAGCAACTTTTTCTGCTGCTTTTTTGATAAGACCCTTAACTCCACTCTTTGCTTTTGCCTTAGCATCAGATGCTGCTCTACCAGCACGTGCTGCCAAGTTCTTAGCACTTTGCTTTGCTCTTCCTGCAGCATCACCTGCTGCTTGCTTAGCAGCACGACCAGCGGCATATCCAGCAACTTGAGCTTGTGCTGCTTTCATTGTTGCCTTACCTTTGACATCCTTAGCCTTTGCTTTTGCTCTGGAAGCAATGTCACCTGCAACTTTTGCTCTCAAACCTCTTCTCTTTTCAGGATCTTTAGATCTTGCTGCAGCACCTGCTGCTGGATGCAGATTTCTCTTAGTTGCATAAGAAGCAATCTTCTTATCTACTGCCCTAAACTTTGCTTCTTTACCAGCTTCCTTTGCCTTAGAGACACCTGCCTTTACTGATGCCTTTGCTTTAGAAACAGCACCTTTTACTGCTTCTTTACGTGCAGCAGTTTTTTTCTGTCCAAGTTTTTCTTTAGCACGAGCACGTCTTTGCTCAGGACTTTCAGTATCAGAACCGTAGGTAACTTTTGCTTCATCAATATTTCCTTCCTGAATCATGTTACCCTCAGGTTCGTAGTGGAATCTGAATACTCTCTGACCACTTCTAGTTGTCTGCTGTTGAGGTGTTCCATTATCAGATCCTCTTCCACTATCAGATCCTCTTCCAGTATCATTTGTTGGATTTTCAACTCTATTAGTTCTAGTAGGTCTACCACTATCATTAGGAACTGCTGTCGATGTTGGAGCACCAGTTCTGGTTTTATCACCTGGTTTTGGTTTTACTTTAGTATCACCTGGTTTTGGTTTTTTGGTTACTTCTGCTGGCTTTGGTTTTGGTTTTGCTGCAGTTCCAAACTGAATTTTTGGTTTTACTTTAACTTCAGTTTTAGTTTCTGCACTCTTAGTGTCTAATTTTAGTGGTTTATCAAACTTCCAATTTGACATTTGCTGATCTGCTTTATCTGTAAGACCACCAGCTTGTTGAGTTCTGTTTACTGAGGTAGTGACACTACCACGATCTCCACCAACATTAAGACGGGCAACCTCACCTCTACCATGTCCAGCAAGTCTGACATTTAAAGAACCACTATCGATTCCACCTGCTTTTGCTGCACCACCAGCCATAGATCCAAGTGCTGCTGCACCTGCAAGTCCAGCAGCTGCTAGTCTTCTACGAAGACCTTCATCAAGTTCTTGCTCATCGATAAAATATTCTAGTGCAGCATCTTCAACCATTTGAGATGCTTCATCAAGATCATATCCTTCTTCTAATAGATCACTAATTGCTTGCTCAATTACAAAATCTAAATCTTCAGAAATGAATGTTTCCTCTAAAAGATTTTCACGAATCTCTTCATTATAGACAGCGGCATATGCGTGTTCTAAAGAAAAATAAGTCTTGTTATCCATCTTACAAAAAGTACTTTTCTTTATTTATTAAAGTTTACCACCAACAACCCCTTCATGAGTAGAAGATGGTTCAGGGAATCCTTCTTGCAAACATTTAAGATACCATCTGGTTGATCGTATTGTATTTTCACGTTCCAACCCAGTAACTAACTCCTTTCCATCCTTTAGATAAGTTGTCCAAGTTCCCCACTTCTTTTTTTCTACACGGAATGAATCATCAATCCATTCAATCTCATCAATTTCTGGATGTTCAGCCATTTTCTTTTTCCGATTTTTTATTGAATCCGAAAGGCAAATTCTCTTCTAGTTTTAGTTTGAGTGCAACACCACCAACTGCTTCCATAACTTTTAGAACGTCCTCTGGTTTTGCACCCTCACCCAATTCTTTAGCAACGTACCAATACTTAGGCCAAAACTCTTCACCTGCCTTTTGATAATCTTCAAGAGTCAGTAGTTTCATTTTTTAATTCCTCTTCAATCTGATTATCAAGTTCTACAATTACGTTGCGAATATCAACAACTCTTTTAGGAACACAAGTTGAATCATATGTGTATCCTTTTGTTGCGGTAAAAAGTGCTTCACGAACTGCTGCTGCAGAGTGAATATCAAGTTCAAGTTTAATCATAGATCTCCTTCCTTACGATTTTCAGAATAGTGTACATCAAATTCACCACCAGGATAACGTGCAACTAGTTTCTCAACATTCATCTCCATGATTTCATCGAGAGAAGTGCCAAGACCCATACATGCTTGAGCAACATACCACATGATGTCACCAAGTTCACGTTTCAGATGGAAAAGGTTTTCTTCATTAACAGGTTTGCCTTGGAAGATAATCTTTTTGATAATCTCAGTAAACTCACCTGCTTCGGCAGACATTCCTACAGCAGCAGTAAGCAGTCGCTCGGTAGGAAAGTTGTCACGATCTTGGAGGATAGCAATCCTTTGTGCGAAATCGTAATAGTTCTTACTTTCATTTGACGTGACAGCATCGACAAACTCCACGTATTTTTTAGTGTCAACGTTACTCATAGATCTAGTGGTTCTTGTTGGGTTTTTGGTAGTTTTTGCTGAATAGGAATCTCCTTTCCAGCAATTTGAATAGAAGGAAGTTCAAGTTTTGATAGTTTTATATCAATAGTTTGAGACCAATCAAGTCGATTAGTTTTATAAGTTCCTCCCCGAACGTCTGCCAACCATTTAGCATCTTCTTCTTTTCCGCAGTCGGCAATTTTATTACTATCTGCATCAAATACTGTATAATAAATCAAAACTTAAATCCCTCAAATTGTTTATTGGTTTTAGTTTCCTCATAATTATACTCCTCATCTTGCCCAGAGTCAAGTATGTCGTTCTGAGCAGACTGCTCACAATCATAAAGACGCATCTTAGCACGATCAATACCGACAACAAATCTCTTATTGACTGTTGGATCGTTATAACGATTCTTCAACTGCTTTACCATAATTTGTCCCAAGTTCTCAAGCTCTTCTGAAGAAATAAGGGCAAACATAAGATCAGCAGTAGCAGGGAGACCAAAGGACTCACTAGTATCAGTAAGCTCAACGTCACTGCTACCATAACCAGAACGAGTGGTCTGCGTGGCAGATACGAGAGGGACGTTTGCTTCAACAGCCAACCCTCTAAGCTCCTCTGCAATAGCCTTAATATACGAATATGAATTGACAGAAAGATTACCGCGATATCGTGAGGAAGCACATATATTAAGGTAATCAACGAAAATAATATCAGGCTTAAATGATTTCTTAAGTGCAAGTTCGTTAAGAAGTGCTCTAAAGTGTCCACTATGTGCAGATGCTGTAGGATATTCTTTAATTATAAGAGTACCTTGAGTTTTTTGTGCAAGGTTAGTTACTTTGTTTTCAAAGAGAATTTTTGGAAGTCCACTAATTTCTTGGATTGGTACATTGAGCAAGTTTGCATCAATACGTTCAGCAATTTTCTCCTCTGCCATCTCCATTGTAATGTAAAGGACATTACGTCCGTTAAGGAGAATGGAGCTAGCCATATGGCACATGAACAAAGACTTGCCGACACCTGTCCCAGCAAGAGCGATGTTAAGAGTCTTATTAGGAAGACCACCTTTCGTAATCTTGTTAAAATACTCAAGATCAAAGGGGATCTTATCCTCCTTCCTGTTATACGATTCATATCGTTCTTCGTAATCATTTAGATAATCATGACCAACGTGGTTATCAAAACTTACACCAAGTGCATCAGAAAGAATAGAAGGAATCGAATCACGATTCCTCTTTTCATCATTACCATCAGCAATATAAATTGATTCCATCAATGCTAGGTAAATAGCACGATCACGGCACCACTTCTCAGTAGTGTTTACTAACCATTCGTATTCACTAGAGGATGGATCAAGATTCTGAATAATATCAACAATTTCCTTAAAGGATGAATCATTGATATCCTTCCGATTCTCAACTTCAATACAGAGGATTTCTTTTGTAGCAAGTTTATTATATTTGCTTACAAACTTTGAAATTTCTTCATAAACAACTTTCTGTGAGGAATCATCAAAATATTCGGATTTTACAAATGGAAGAACCTTCCTAGCATATTCTTCATGATGTAAAAGGTTTCTAAGAATTAGAAACTCAACTTTCTCCATAACTAAATTCCTTCTTTGCAATTTGATCCAATTTTTCCATTACTTCTGGTGTAAAATATACCTCGGGTTCTTTGAGGATTTGTTTGGCATAGATTTTTTTTCCATCCATTTCATATCGTCCTGCAACATTTTTCCAGAGACCACCCAATTCACCGAGCTCAAGAAGACCATAATATCGATCAAGACCACGCTCATCGTAATACAAACGTACTTCAACATCTTTGTTCTCCTTACTTAAACGCGACTTAGCAGTCTTTGCCTTGATAATGTTTCCAACGATTTCTGTTCCATCCTTTTCCTTCTTCTTGCTAAGATAAATGATGGTAGAGGCAGCATACTTAAGACCACTGCCACCTCCCATCTCCTTAGTAGGAACATAAGCACCGATAACGTCATAGGTGTGGTTAGTAACAATCATGGGAATGTTTGCCTGACCCAACTTCAGAGTGAGCATACGGAATGCACCTTTGACCAATTGAGATTTGGTCATGTCACGAACTTGCTTTTCGTTAAGTGCGTCAGTAATCTCTTTCTCTGTGGAAAGCATACCTAAAGAGTCTAATACAAACATGCAAGGTTTGCGTTCTTCTTCAGATTTTTTTAAGTATATATCAACTGCTTTTAGGGCTTTTGATCTAAACTCTTCAATCGTAACAACGTTAACAACAACTACCCTGGTAAGATCAATACCACGAGACTCTAGAAGTGACTTGTTAACAGCAGCCTCAGTGTCAAAATAGAGGCAGTAACCATCAGGATTGGAATCAAGAAAATTCTTAACGACAGCGAGAGAGAAGAAAGTCTTTCCAGTAGAAGACTCTCCAGCAATAGCAGTAATCTTATTCCCAGATACACCACCAAATATGCTACCTGAAACCAGT
>Ga0099849_1001272_pt1 | contig 11771 bp, 17 predicted proteins | sample CB_VirMetaG_4_FD_78177 | JGI IMG/M metagenome (GOLD analysis project Ga0099849, IMG submission 78177) | Freshwater to marine saline gradient viral communities from Chesapeake Bay - CB_1508_1M Viral MetaG | ecosystem: Environmental > Aquatic > Marine > Coastal | place: USA: Chesapeake Bay... | reverse complement strand
TCAAGACCGGTGGAACCCATGTGGTGGCCACATTGCGCCGGACTTTCCGCACTGTGTCTGGTGCCTCTGAGGCCGTGGCACGGTTTGGATACAACTGGCTCTCCTGATCTAAGCAACAGACCGGCCGGCCAGCATGCCGGCCGGTCATTCAAACACTTTGGAGGATACAATGGGTATCAATCAACGGGTCATCACTTCCCCTCTGCTCTTTGGCACTGATGCCACTGATGCCGCTCGAGTGGTCTGGCCATATGCTGAAAAAGGCAAACTTGAGGCTGTCTACCTCGAGAACGGTTTGCTCATCTCGGCAGACAACACCAACAATGTCACCATCTCTGGCACCATGAACTCAACCACCATCTTCAGCCGTCAAACCAATGTGGCCGGTGGTGCTCTGGCTCAGGGTGTTGAGTCCCAGTCTCTGGGAGCCAGCATGGTCGGTGAAAAGTTGGAGGTCTCGGCTGGTGACACCATCTCATTGGATGTGGCCAAGGCCGGCACTGGCCCCAACTATCGTGTGCAAGTCTCTTTGGTGTTCAATCTCATCAACTGAGATGTGTGGGGTGTCTTGTGGCTTTGACTGATGCAGCACATGTCTCAACCATGTCTGGAGGCTCCATTGCCTCTGATGAGGTTGGGATGGGTGAGTTGATCTTGCATGCTGGGATCATCATTGCTCGGTGGTGTGGATACCCTCCAGCCTCGGCTGGAGCGGCTCCCACCATGGAGCCAGCCACTTACACCCTGTATTCCCAGACCAATCAAGTCATCGTCAAGAGTGGCCGTGAGTTGGTGGTGGAGCCATACCCCGTGACCTCCATCACCAGCATCCATGATGACCCTGATGAGGAATACACTGCTGCAGATCTTGTGGTCTCCACCGACTATCTCCAGAGAGGTTTGCACGGTGAGATCATACGGCTGAAGGCAGACAGCCTCCATGGTGGCTGGTCACACTCTCAAAATGCCATCAAAATCGTGTGCCAGGCTGGCTTTTCATCGATCCCAGATGATCTTGAGCATGCAGCCACTGAGTTGGTGTTGCACATGTACAACCTCAGGAGCCGACGGGGTGTGTCAGCCACAAGCAGCCCAGATGGCCTCAATGTGTCATATCGGACTGAGGAAATACCAGACCACGTCAAACAGCTGTTGTGCCAATACCGGCTCCCATCGGTTTACATGCCATGAGTGTCAAGCCGATCCAGCAATACCCTCTTGATCTTGGGTATGCTGCAGACCACTTCACTGACCGAGTGAAAGCAGCTGTCAAGCACACCATGGAGACTGCTGAGAGGCTGGCCATCCAGAATGCCTCTGGCCGTGTGCTTAATAAAAGAACGGGCCGGCTGGTCAACTCCATCAAACACACCGTCAAGACCAGACGGGGTGTGGTGTCTGGTGTTCTCACGGCTGGATCCAACTCGGTTCCATATGCTCGAATCCATGAGGTTGGTGGGATCATCCAAGGCCGGCCATGGCTTGTGTTCCAGTTGGCTGATGGTGGATGGCGGAAAGTGCAACGGGTTGTGATTCCACGCCGGCCATATCTCCAGCCAGCCATTGAGGGTGCCTTGGAGACTCTTGAGGATGAACTCAGAGCCGAGTTGGATCCCTTGCTGAGTCTGGAGGTCTGATGCCCACTGCATCTCAAGTCCAGACGGCTCTTGTGAGCATGCTCCAAGCCATCAATGGTGTGATTCCATACACAATGAACCTCTCCAGCTCCACCATTGTGGGAATGGAGCCAAGCACCGGCCGGCCAGCTGGTCAACTGGCATATGTCTGGAGAGGCCGTACCACACTGGTCAGAGACCCAGAGGCCACTTTGGGAGGCTGGCTGGTTGAGAAAGTGCATGCATGCACCGTGTTTAATCCTCCCACTGCACAGCAAAACACGGCCAGAGAAACTGCCTTGAATGTCATTGAGGCCGATGTGCTGGCCGCCATTGATGCAGCCTTGGCCAGTGGTGGTGCACTTGCTGCCATCGGTGTGCTGGATGTGACCAATGTTGAGATTGTGCCGAGGTTTTCAAGTCAGCCTGGAGCACAAGCCCAGCCAAGTGCTGCAGATGTGCTGATCACTTTGCGATATATTCGAGGCCGTGGGGAGTAGATATGGCATGGCTCAAACTCAGTGGTAGCACAAACCCTTTTTCCGCGCGGTTCCCAGTTGCTGTTGATGCCACTGCAGTGGTCTCCAGCACAAATAGGGATGTGCAAGTGATCATCCCCAAGACCCTCGAGCAGTTCTGGGATCTGATTGGTGCTGATGGCTATGACATACGGGTCACCGATGCCGATGGCATCACCCAGATTGACTATGACTGGGGCACTTGGAACAAAGCCACACGGTCTGGCACTCTCGAGATCTATGGAGCAAGCGGCTCCAACAACTGGGAGGCTCAACAATCCAGCATCCCACTGATCTGGATCTATGTTGGAGATGATGATGCTGGGGATGGCTCCACAACCGCCACTCTGACCAGTGCTCTGAATGGGTACATCAGCCCAGAGCGGCCAGCCGAGATCATCACCGTGGCCGATCCAACGCCGGGCAGAGAAGTCCCAGACAACAGCCGCTCCAAGTCATCTGGAGACCGGCGTGGCTATTGGTTTGACTTCAGACCAGTGCTCAGACGGTCAGTCAGACGGTACAACGACCGATCAGAGTGGGAGGAAGTAGACTTTGTTGAGATCTCAAGTGAGAGTGGTGGATCTGGTGCTTCCATTGAGATTGAGACGGCCACACGGTTCGAGGGTGCCGGTCTGGTTCGAGTGCTGGCCAGTGGAGGCACCGATGGCACTGACTACACTCTCATAGTCAAGGCCACCACACGGATCCCAGATGACTCCACTGGAGCCACTCGGCAAGTGGTTGAGGGTCGATTGCTTGTGCAAGTCCGAGACCAAAACGATTCATGATTTAGGAGGCAACAATGCCCACAACACTTCCCTTCAGAACAGCCATTGGCATTGGTGTGGAGTCCGTTCGAGGGACTCCAGTGGCTCGAACCAACTGGGTTGAGGTCTCAACTGCAGACTTCACTGAAACGGCCACTTATGAGCGGTTTCCAGTCATGCAAGCCGTGTGGGGAGGCTCTCGGCAAGTGAGCCACATCACAACCAAGCAAGTGGCTGGCACTCTGACCGTGCCTCTCCAGTATGATGGGATCGGCATCTTGCTCAAGGGTCTGCTTGGCTCGGTGGCCACCACCGGCGCCGGCCCGGCATATACCCACACTTTCAATCTTGGGAATGTGCCTCCAGAGTATCTGACCATTGAGAAGATCATTGGAACCAGTGGCCGACGTGAGTTGTACACAGGATGTGCCATTGCTGGAGGCCGGATCACATTCCGCCGGTCAGCTGTTGCATTTCTTGAGCTAGACTTGATTGGCTATAAGGCGGACTCATTCAACTCAGCACCAACCCCCACATTTGGCGCCGGTGTTGTTGGCCGAGCTGTTTACGCTCGGCATCTGGACAACTCGGCCTCTGGGATCCCGTTCGAGTTTACTTGGAACAGTGGCAACTTCACTGCTCAAGAGATGACCATCAGTTTTGACAACAATGTCTCTGATGTGGGTGACATGGGATCCTATTACGCGACCGATGTGGATCAGGGTGGAGAGCGGCTGGTCACGGTAGCGGTTGGCACTCGGCATGTGGGATCGGCCACCGATGCACTGTACACGGCTCACCGTGGCCAGACCTCAAGTGACCTCACATTCACGGCCACCGGTGATGGCTCGAGCCAGCAAATTACGTTCACATGCCGCAATGCCCAGATCACTGACATGCCGGCGCCACCACTTTCCGGCACTGATCGGGTTGTGGTGCGGCCAACCTTCACATGTCACGATGATCCAACCGACAATGCGATCAGCATTGCCATCCAGAATGAGTCTGCATCTTACAACTCAAACTGAAAACTGTGGAAAAACTACCCAGAATAGACCGGCATGCCGGCCGGTCATTCATCAGGAGACAACATGGAAACCAAGAACAGTGGGATCTTTGATCAGATAGATCAAGCATCCAGCGCGATAGCATATCAACCACTTAGGCCAGGCCTCTCACTTGCCTTCAAGGTCAGATTCATCGGTGTCCAAGAGGCTGCTCGGCTCGGTGTTCTCATCCAATCACTGCAGCAAATGATCGGCCAATACCGTCAACCCTCTGAGGCTGACATGAGTGGGTTGGAAGCGGCTGAGGTTGAGGCCGCAAAGTTGACCGATGCACAGCACCGTGAGCAGATTGATGCAATGATTGAGCGCTCCATGGCAGTGGCCAAGGCAGTGGTCACACATGTCCAAGACTTTGAAGATCCAGAGCAGTGGCATCCAGTTGAGTGGGTCACCACACCAGAACAAGAGGGTGACTTTCCAGATGCAGTCAGACTCCAAGCAGAGAGGGTCATTCGATCCGATGGCCTTGCCAACATCCTCCAAGCAACACTCTCTCCGGCATCGGAGGTGGCCGGCCACTGGAGTCCATTTCCTCTCAGATGAGGCTGGATGCTCTCAGATTGACAAGCAGGCCAGACGGTACAACACCACACCAAGTGCCATGCTTGGCATCCAGTCTGGCACATGGGAGGCCATCTTGGTGGATACCGCTTGCAGACTCAGTGGGCTTGCTGAGTTTGATGTGATGGTGGAAAATGCCAAGCAGCAAAAGGCCATGGTGTTTCCAACCTTGCCAATGACTGGAGGTCTCTGATGACTGTGTATCGGAACACGATTGAAACTGATACCAGTGACAGTGTTCAAAGCCTCAATCAGCTATCCAATGCAGCTGAGAGCACCACTGACCGTGTGGCAAGGCTGGATCGGCAGGCTGATCAACTTGGAGACCGTGCCGGCAAAACGGCCAGTGCGGCTGGCATGCTCGGTGGTGTGCTTGGCCGTATCAATCCAGAGTTTGAGGAAGGGGCCAGGGTTGTTGCTGACCTTGCTGATGGATTGGATGTGGCCAGCATGATGGGAGGAAGGATGCTGGCCATATTGGGGCCAGTTGGTGTGGCAGCTGGTGTGGCGGCTGGAGCCTATCTGATCCTCAAGAACAATCTGGATGCAGCCAATGCAGCCATGGAGCAAGCGGCTGAGAAAGCCAACAGGATGGTGGATGTACATCGGAAAGTCAAAGAGGCTGCACTTTTAGCCGCACTGGCCGAGGGTGAGATCACTCAGGAGCGGTTTGACTCCATTGTGGCTGCTCAAAATGCTGCCGATGTATACCGCGATCTTCAGACTGCTCAGAGAGAGCAACTCAAAACGGCTCAAGATGAACTGGACCAGATGACGGCCAGCCGAGATGCCTTGAGGGACTACCTGAGAGAAAGACGGCAATACCACCAAGATACTGAGAGTTTTACCAGACTTTTCAGCCAAGAGATTGCACAACTTCAAGCATACAACAGCCGCATTGATGAGTTGACACACAAGAGAAATGCTGAGGCCACTGCTCTTGGCAATCTCAATGTTGCACAGGCCAACTATGCCAGCAGCCTTGAGACCATTGCCACTGCACAGCATGCAACCACACAAGCCCACACGGCTGCATCATCTGCAGTCTCTGAGTTGGCTGAGGAAGTGTTTGGGCTGGCTGAGGCATTTGAGGCTCTTGGGTTTGCCGCTCCTGGGGATGACTTGGTTGGGATTGGCATTGATCTCAATGCTCCACTGACCGAGATGAACACCAACCTCACTCAGGGTCTGGATCTGCTTTCAAGGCAGATAGAAGTGAGGCAAAGGCTGGCTGAGTTGGCTGAGAGATCAGCTGCAGCCACTGAGGCCGAGAGACAAGCACTCATCAGCCAAAGAGTTGCCTCAGTTGAAACAGCTGGAGCCGCGATCCAAGTGGCCGGCGGCAATCTTGGAGCCGTTCAAGGCTTGCTCCCAGCCGGTGGAGCTGCAGCTGCTATGGCCAATCCGATCCTTGGTGTGCTGGCTGGCCTCGAGCAGATTGGAGCCATGGGTTCTGAGGGTGTTGAGGCACGGCTTGACATGATGCTTGAGAACGTCTCTGCAGGCATCAGAGCACTCCCAAGCATCTTGATTGATGTGATCCCAGAGTTTGTGTTTGCTCTGGTGACTGAACTCCCAGCCGCTCTGGCCGATGCCATTGGGGAAGTATTTAGAAGGCTTTTCAACCTGATCCCTGGGGTTGACATTCAAGAGCCGGGAGAGGGACAAAAATCGGTATTACAGCAATTATTCTCTGATGAGGGGATCGTTCTATACACCAAAGAGCAGGGATTTGGCATAGCCAAAAACAATCCTGACATGGTTGGCAGTGCCAGCAGATCTGCTGCAGCCAGCACCAGAGGAAGGATGGAGAGAGCCGATGGCGCCACACGGCTGGCCATGAGCCGGGCACCAACTTCCACCATGTTTGGAAGTGGTGCCACCATCATCCAGCAAGCACTTGGCTTTGATAGTGGATCACAAGATCGGTTCCAACGTCGATTCAGTCAGTTGACCAATGCTGAGACCGGCTTGAGAGGGAGGACATAATGGGCAACCCGAGGTTCTATTGGTATCCAGAGGGTGCCACATCCTTTGAAACCATCCAACTCCCACATGTCTCAGCAATAGAGGTTGCACAGTTTCGTGATGTGGTGGATGCCGAGGGATTGACCATGACACGGTTGGATCGTGGTGGTGGCCGCTTGGTCACCATTAGAGGCCGATACAACACGGCCAATCATGCCAACGTGATCAGAGCACTGCAGACCTTGGATGCATACTTAAGGTATGGAGGCCGTGTGGCCTTTGCCATTGACAGTGCAAAAGCATTTATGGCTCCATTGGTAAGGCCAGCAATCTCAGGCACACAACAAATTTTCACTGATGCCAATGTGCTACCATTCACGGCCGGTGGTGTGACCTTGGCCAACAATGATGAGATTGAGATCCAAGTGACCAACCCGCTCCGATATGAGAGAGCCGTGGTCACATCGGCTTTACCCATCACATCTGGATTCAGTCTCACACTTGGCCGAGGGTTGTACAACTCTCAGCCACAAAACGCCATTGTGCGGACTCAATACACTTTCCCCACACTGTACATGGATGCAACTGGATCCAACGGCTCAACACGGTGGCTGGATGACACCAGACACCCTGGGTTGATCTATGAGATGGATCTGACCTTGGTGGAGCTGCCATGGGAAGTGGCTGCTATGCTCTCAGGAGAGCTGGCCACTGGCAATCTCCAGATTGGCTCTGGAGGTCTCTCCATCAATCAGCAGATCTCCAGCACTGACTTTGGATCAAGCACTCAGACCAACCAATCAACTGACTCACACATCAGGACATTTTGAGCATGACCTGGCCAGCCGCTTTCAGATCCAAGCTTTACAGTGGTGGTGTGGTGCATCAAGCTTTGCTGTTGGAGTGCTTGATGCCAGCCAATGGCGAGGGAGTGGGAGATGGTGGCTGGTTTGCCGCCACTGATCCAAGCCTCTCACCATGGGCTGAGTTGCTGCACAAGCAAGGGTTTGAGCCTCGATTGGGTAGCACTGGGATCAATCCCCAGACTTGGCAACCGATTGAGGGAGGCTGGTCAGTCACCATCAAAGTGGCTGATGGATTGGTTGAGGGTGAGCAGTACCGGCGCGCCGGCTTGGAGTATGCAGCCAGAGCCTTGAGGAAGGGTGCTCTCTTGAGGCTGAGCATTGGTGAGGTTGGATATTCAAGGTCTGAATACCAAGCACTCAAGATCGGCAGGATTGCACAAGTAAGCAGTGACGGCCATCCCAATCTCCTCAAACTCGAGGTCTGGGATCTGACCACTGGGATCAGAACACGGCTGGCCGCTACCGGTGCCAGTGCTGATGAACGGTCTCAACTCTTCTATGGATCAGCCGGTCAACTTGACACCCTCTCGGCTGACTACACAGTGGGAGACGGATCCATATCCATCACCGGCGCCACCACTGATCGGTTCCTGAGGGAGACTGGAGGCAATGGAGCCGTGAGGATCACACCAGATGTGGGGGATGACTTTTGGCTGACTTTCACGGGTGAGACCACTGGGACTCTGACTGGCCTCTCATCCACCGGCGCCTTTGGCACAACAGCTGGTGATGCAACCACTGGCCGAGCAGTGGGATCAACCGTGCTCCTGGAAGGTCATCCCATTGACATTCTCAGGAAGATCCTGACCTCCACCGGCGCTGGCACCAATGGAAGCTTTGACACCCTTCCAGCCTCTTGGGGGCTTGGTATCCCAAGTGACATGCTCTCAGACTATGGATGGTCACAAGCCAAGAGGATCCTCAGTCTCACGGCTGGATCCTATGACTGGAGGATCTTGCTGGAGACCGAGATCCCAGATCCAGCCGCTTGGATTGTGAGCATCTGGGGATCGGCTGGGATCTGGCTCACCACCAAAGAAGGCCAGTTGGTGCCGAGAATGGCCAGAGAGTTGCACACCGTGGGCTTGGCTCGGCAGTTTGGGGATCTGACTGACTCAGACCTCATTGAAGTGCCCGGCATCTCATGGCATCCAGCCGACGTGCCAGAGGTTTACCACACGGTCAAGGTCATCCACTCGGCTGGCTTTTCATCACACATCTCCAATGTGACCACGCTCCCAGCCAGAGAGGTCATTGAATACAACATCACTGATCAGACTCTCGGTGTGAGCCATGCAGATGACATAGCCAACGAGACTCGGGATCGGCTCAAGGGATGGGGCCACTTTGTGCCAGAGTATGTTGAGGCCACTGTGTATGGTCTCCGATCATATGCCACTGGAGATGTGATCCAGCTGAGCACAGCCGGTGTGAGAGGCCGGCTGACATTGACGCGGTACGGCTATGAGAACCGCTTGGTCATGGTGGTCAGAGAAGAAATGGACTTGAGTGAAAACGCCACACGGCTGACCTTGGCCACACTGCCGATCAACGTTTCAGAAGACTCCACACAATGAAAAACCGGCCAGCCGGCCGGTCAATCATCTCAACTTATCTGGTTTGGCAGTTAGCAGCCTTTTTCCCATGCTTGCACAACTTCAATCCAATAGCCATCAGTTTTGTTGGCCTCAGCCAAGCACCAGAACTCATAATCTCTCAGATCACATCCAGAGCGTTGGCCATAGTGTGCAAGGCTGCACAGGATCTCAAGGTCATCCATGGTGGCCTCAGTGGTGTCAAAGCCGAGCATGTTAGCGGTTTCGATCAGCATGTTTGTCTCCTGAGTGGGCGGGGTTGGTGTTGGTTGTTGTTGCCGCCCACATTCAGTATGTATCAATCTGCATATGTTGTGCAACCAACACCGTGCAGTTTTCTGCATGTTTTTGGCCAGCCATCATCTTGGCATGGGTTCGACCTCATTGGGTTGGACGCGTCAACAGAAAATGCGGTATACATCAGACATGCCCAAGCTTCAGACATTCATTGTGAGGAAGATCCCGGCCAGTTTCCATGGATGGCGAAGCCGTGCCCCACTGACTGACCGGCTGAGAGCCAATGCAAAGGCTGAGGACTTCCCAGACTTGGTGGCTGAGGGGATCAGTGGTGCCATATATGTTGAGGCCATCTCTGCATATAGTGGGCGCAATCATGCAGATGGCTCACCAATGCTCTGGAGAGTAGTCCTGGCCACTCTGGAGGATCAGTGATCCTCAGGACTCAACACACTCTGGCACGCATGGGCTACGATCCTGGGAGGCTTGATGGCATCTTTGGTGGCCGCACTCGGTCAGCCATCAGAGAGGCCGAGAAAGCGGCCGGCCTCAGACAAAGTGGCCAGCCATCTGGAGTGTTGCTTGCTGACCTTGATCGTCGGCTGGCCAGAGTCATCCAAGGCATTGAGTGGCTGAGGCTGGATGACATGCATGAGATTGCCCCAAGGTTCCCCTCCCCACATCTGCCATTGCTCCAAGCGGCACTTATTGAGATAGCGGCCACACCACTGAGGAAGGCTCACTTTATTGCTCAGATAGCCCATGAGTCAGCCGGCTTTGCCACACTGGTTGAGTATGCCTCTGGTGAGGCATATGAGGGGAGAAAGGATCTGGGCAACACTCAGCCCGGTGATGGAGTCAGATACAAAGGCCGGGGTGTCATCCAACTGACTGGCCGATCCAACTATCGCCAGCTCGGTGAGTATTTGGGTCTTGGTCTGGAGGCTCAACCTGATCTCGCTGCACTTCCATGGGTAGCCTACCAAGTGGCCGCTCATTATTGGCTGGATCGGAACATCAATGGTGATGCTGACCGGGATGACCTTGAGGCCGTCACCAGAAAGATCAATGGTGGAACCAATGGCCTCAAGTCCAGAGCCACATTGTTGGCCAAGGCCAAGAGAGCCTTTTTCTTGGACATGACATGACTGGAGGGGAGATGGGTCAACTGATTGAGCTGATCAAGAGCAGGCTTGGAGAGATCAGAGCCAACATCAAGAGCAACCGTCAAACCATCATTGCTGAGGCCATGGAGTTGCTTGACCTTGGCTTTGATGATGAGTTGGTGTTTGAGGAACTTCGCGACAAATATGTTGACTCAATCCCGCTTTTTGTCGAAAAGGCTGACACAGCTGTTGATTTTGAGAAGATCATCCCCGGCATTGCTGGCCAGATCCTTGAGGCTGTGGATGGCCTCTTGATTGATCGGCTGCTCCACATGTTCATCAGAGCGGCCAGCCGACGCATGGAGACCGATGGCATGACCATTGGAGATGTGAGAAGGGTCATGGCCGGTGGTGTTGCGCAACGTGTGGAGATAGCACGCCGGCCGATGGTGGCCAGTGTGGCCAGTGTTCAAGATGTTCCCAGCCGCCCCAGTGTGCTCGAGGTCTCCAGTGGAGATGGCGGCTGGGGTATGGATGAGGGGATCTGATGCTCACCCTGATGGCAATGCTGATTCTGTTGGCAATGCCATCCACTGCCATGGCACAAAGCAAAATGCAGATGGATCCCAACACCCTTGGTGCCTTGCTGGCCGCACTGCTCACCACTCTTGGTGGTGGTGGATGGTATTTGCAAAGGCAGACCAACAGCAAGTCTGGCCGTGATGAGTTGTCAGTCAAGACCAAAGCAGCCATTGCAAGGGATAATGCTGATCGGATCTTGCGTGAAAAGATCCACGAATACAATGACGGCCAGGCATCCATGAGAAATGATCTGCAGCAAATGCAGCTTTTGGTAACCAGAGCCATTCAGACGGCTGAGACGGCCAGAGAGGAAGTCAGAGCCTTGAGGGATGAGACCTCAACCCGATTCAGAGAGGCCAGCCAAGCCAACCAGCTGGAGCGGCTATTGCAACCGTTGACCGATCTTGAGACCAAACTCACTCGAGCCATTGAGATGACCGAGAGGAAGGGAGGCAAGTATGGTGGCCAATGACCAAGCAGCATCAGTCTGGAAACGTGAGCGGCCAGTGGTAACACCAGCTGGAGGCTGGGAGCCAATCCCTGGAAGCCGGCGCCGATCAGATGCTGAGTTGCCAGCCGAGTGGAGGCCATGGCTGCTCTTGATGCCAAGGCTGCACTTTGTCCGCTCTCTGGTGAGTCAAGCACTCAAAAAGATGAACACAGGCCGGCCAGCCGGTCACTGACAAAAGGATCTCCACATGGCAACTGCATCTCCAACTTTTAGCCGCTCTGGCTCCATTGCCATCAGCACCACCATGGCCAACAACTATCTGAGATTGGATGACACCGTGAGAGCCGTCACGGTGTATCTGGATGATGCCACAAACAATGGCACTCTGAGCCTCGGTGATAGTGCCAACCCGGTGGCCTTGCCAAAGCAAACAT
>Ga0099849_1001270_pt1 | contig 11780 bp, 16 predicted proteins | sample CB_VirMetaG_4_FD_78177 | JGI IMG/M metagenome (GOLD analysis project Ga0099849, IMG submission 78177) | Freshwater to marine saline gradient viral communities from Chesapeake Bay - CB_1508_1M Viral MetaG | ecosystem: Environmental > Aquatic > Marine > Coastal | place: USA: Chesapeake Bay... | reverse complement strand
TGATAGTTTTTCCATGATGTCGTTCAAAATTGATGTAGCTTTAGTGTTTTCCATAAATTTCGATTTATAAATTAATTTATCTTACTTAATTAACTGTATATAAAAACCTTGTTAGATTTTTATATTTTTCCTATACCTTGAGCTCTTAAAGTGCCATCACAACACTTTCTTGAATATGTGCCGTCTTTACACATACAAGCTCTTTTTTTACTTGTAGGAACAGCATTTCCTACTGTTTCATTTGTTTTTTTACGCATAGTTTTGTGTTTTTTGTATAAAGTATTCTATGTCCCAAGCAGTAGAAGTACTTCCGTTTGATTCTATATAGATAGACGCTCCATTATCAAGAAAGTTTTGGTCTATATAATATTGAAATACATTATGAAACACTTGTGTCGTTGCATTTCCTTTAATATAAGCTAAAGCAATATCAAGATTCTCAATAACACCTCCTCCATTTTGAATTGACAAATCTAAATATGTTTGATTTGCATTTGGAGTTTGTGCTTTAAATTCTATTGTTATTATATAAACGTCGTTTAAATGACTTCCTATTATTTTTTGATTTGCACCGTTTTCATAATATTCAACAGAAGAGTCGCTTCTAATTACAGTTCCTTTATTATTAGGCAATAACGTAGAAACACCATTAGCTAAACTTAAAGGTGATGCTGCTGTATACTCGCTATCTATATATCTAGCCCATCCTACATTAGTTCCTAAACCTGCTTGTGGGTGTAGCTTAATCCATTCTCCCTCATAAACTGTATATACTCCACTTTCTGTAGTTACAAATGCTCCTTCTTCTATTTTATATTGATTTCTTATGACGTCAGTATCGACATCTACTTGTACTTTATAAGATGTGTTTTTTATCATATTATTTATTGTTTAGGTACACAGTTAGGTACTAATACTCCGTTTTTATCTTTCATTCCTATTTGTTCATAGCCTGCTTGACAAGGATTATCGTCATTTAAATCTAATTCACCAAGCTCTCTTAGTTTGCCTCTTGACCAGTTTAATCCTGCTTTACCACCCCATAATAAATATGATATAGTTCCACAAGCTTTACTATCTCCAGCATCATAATAAGTTTCTGCTCTACTTAAATAACTGTACATTCTCTTAATCGTCGACACACTCAATTTCTCACCTCTTGACAACTGCTGAGCTCTTATTTTTCCTACGCTTGTAGCACATTTATTATTTACCTTTTTGTTAAGCTCAATACCTCTTTTTGCGTTATTTCTAACACCACTTCCGTAATCGCTATATGTAGCAAATTTATATTTGTTATCTAGTATTGAATTGGCAATTTCTAATAGTATTTCTCTAGCTTCCTCTTCATTGTCTATTTCATTTATCTTACTCATAGCAATTTTATCAGTAAAATATCCTTCTATAGAAAATCCTTTTACTAAACCTGTTTTAACATAGTTATTCCAAACCTCATCGTTATTTACTTTCATAGAAACCATCCAAGTACCTACTGGTAAATCCATGTTGTACTTTCTTGATTTATCGTGTACATCGTCTTCTATAATCCAAGATTCAACTACAGATAGTCCATACAATTCAGCTTGATGTTCTAATGTAGATTTGTTTTGATTGCCTCTCATTAAGAATAATTCAGATGCTTTTCTAACGGTGTCCTGACTAAAAAATATATAATATTCATCTTCTCCGTTACGTCTATAAATATTCTTGTTAGGAACTAAAGCAGCACCCATTAATATTTTCTTTTCTTTATCTACTTCAGCTAATTTTATTTCATGCTGTTTAGATAATGCAATAAAGTTTTCTTCTATTGCTGGCTCATCTACAATAGATATAGCTTCTATCCCAGATAGTTCTTGTTCTTCGTCTATAAGTAGTTCTACTATTTTCATATTGAATTTATTTTAATAATTAACCGACTGATGCCGTGTTTGTAATATTTCTTTCTAATTCTTGAGCTGATGTTATTTCTTTACTAACAACAAACGCTTTTAATGGTTGTCCTGTTACGCCTGCTAATGTGGTTGCTAATTGACTTACTCCTCCAGCACCTACTACATTAAAGTCAGGAGCTTGAACTGTTCCTGCTCCTGTTGCTGCACCTGAAACGCCAGACACCTCTTTCATTGCAGGTGTTTTTACGGCTAGTATTGATTTTACTTGAGCTAAACCAGAAAGTATAGCAACACCTCTTGCCACTTCTGCTCTTATAGGCGAACTTGGTGTTGGTACAGGTAAGAATTGAGATTCATAAGCTCTTTGTGCCGCAGAATAAGTTGACATTGTTGTTGACGCTATAGCTAAAGCTTTTCCTACTCCAGTATTTCTTCCAGCAAGTTCAGAAGCGAGATTTAACCCTTGACCATACATATCTAAAAGGTCTAGCTTTCCTTCTGCCTCTAATCTAGCTATTTTCATTCTTTGTTTAAACGCTTTTTCGTCTCTCTTATTTCTTTCTTGATTTGCTCTGTTTGTAATTTCTAGCTCTTTTAAATTAGTGTCAGCTATAATTCCTAAAGTTTCTTCTGCCCATAATTGTAAGGCTGTTTTACCTTCAGCTAATTGTTCTGGGTCTGTTATAATATCTCTAGCTGACTTTAATTGATTTACGGTTTCTAAAGCATCAGCAGCAAAGCCAGTTGTAGATAATGACTTGAATTGATTGGTTAAATAATCAATATCAACTTGTATTTCATCTATCAACTTCTTTCTGTTTTCTTTGGCTTTTTCCATTATTTCTAAGGTTGCCTCAGATGTCATTACCCCTCCATTCTTTATTGCAATAAATAATGCCTCATACCAAGCCACATTGTCTTGTGTACTAGACATTTCAGCATCTAACATTTCTACATATTTAGCCTGTATTTTTGTCATTAAAGCATTTGCCATAGCTTTTTCCCTTAAAACAGGAATATATTCTTCTATTGCCTTTTTAGATTCTTTTGTTAATCTTCCTTCATCATCTAACTTTAAATTTAAGTTTTTATGACTTCTGTTTAATTCATCAACAGCCTGTCTTCTCTCAACAGTAGATTCTGTTGCTGAGTCTAATATTTCAACTAAAGTTTGTAATTTTCCTATTTGTTCCCCCGCTTGTTTACTAGCTTGCTTTGTAATGTCAGCTAGGTCTTTCATTCTTTGTGTTACACCAGTCAACATTTCCCATAACTTTGGTCCAAATGAAATTAAAAGTTGAACACCAATTAAAACTCCACCAATACCCCATAGTGATTTAGCAAGTTGCTTAAGAGAGTTTACAACACCTTTATTTGTTTCTGCAAAACTTGCAAATAAAGTTACTACTTGTGACAAGTTATTTGCTATAGCTGTAAAACCATAAGATGCATCTGATGCTAAACGACCTGTTTCTAAAAGTATAGCATTATTTAATCCTGATTGTGCTCTACCTTTTTGAGTTGCTTTAGTTACTTTTGCCTGTGAATTAGCAACGCCATCAAGAGCTTTTTTTACGTCATTAATTTGTTGAGGAGAAGCTCCTGACGAAACCTGAACATCTATAAGTATTTTTTTACTTGGCATATCTCAATCTTTTAAGTTGTTCTTTCATTTGTTTAAAGTCTTTTACAGCTATATATTTACCTTTTGCTATTTCTATATTTTTTCCTGCTCCATGCCAATCAGAAGCGTTTAGTAAATCAAGTATATTTTTAATCATAATTATAATTTGTTAAGTAATTCTAATTGACTTACTTCAGTTTTGAAGTTTGTGCTTATAGAATTAATCGTAAATGTTCTATCTTGTATCACAAGCTCATCATTTAATCTATAGTTAACTAATATATCTGTTGGCAAATATCCCTTTAACTTATATATTCTTTTCTTTTCCTCAAAGATTCCGTTAATATAATTAGCGTAGAACTTTTTAAATAGAGAATTAGTTCCTCCATCGTAATTAGTTAAATTCCATTCATCTATTTCATCATCAAAGTTAATTGTAAAAGCAGCGGCAGTTGATGTTGTGCCATCTTCATTAGTATTAGAAGGTCTGTAATATTGTGTTATTTCTATAGGAGTTCCGTCTGAAATCCACTTAATTCCTGTTCCAGAAGATAATCCAGATTCTTGTATAGCATAAAATATTAAAGGTTTAGTTAGTACTGGAGAATAATTACCAGTATTTGGAGTTACATCTGTTTTAGATTCAAAATCGCCATCTGCTGAATATCCACATAATATATCTGTTATGTAGGGTGAAGGAGATGTAATTGCCGAATAAGGACTTGTTCCTGTTTGATTAGTGTCGATTATTCTTTCAAACTTCATGTGTTCAAAAGGAACTTTAACCTCGTATTTAGTTCCTCTATCAACAAATGTAGGTCTGACTTCCTCATTACCAAATATCTCATTAAATTGTTCTTGATGATTTATGGACAACAAAGTAGATGGCTCTTCGTACTCAAAATTAATTTGATTATACTCAAAAGCTCTATCTATAGTTAATTGTTTTGTATCTATATGTTTTGTTATATCATAACTACCTTCAGACGGATTGTTTGTCGCATCTAAATAAAAGTTATCTAAAGTATCTACATATATTTTTCCAAAGTCTGTATCAGCGACATCATCAATATAGTATGCTGTTAAATTAAACATCTTGAATAATCCTGTAAGAAAATCAATAGTTTTAATCTTAGGAACATTATCTGTTATTATAATTTCACTTGTTGTAGATATACTTGCTCCAGTTCCTCCTATGTTAAATACAGCAGTATTTGTTCCTGTAGGTGTTTGTGTTATTGGGTTAAGTATATACTCTGTCATATTTAGAGTAGGTGTAAAAGATAAGGTTTCATTAGATTCAACAATCCATTTAATTTGATAATTAACTAATTCAAATGTTGATATTAATTGAACAGTAAAATCCCTTGAAGCTGCTGCACCTAAAGCTAATTGTCCTAATGTATTTCCAGTAACATAATCTATAGCCTTTACACTATAAGGTTTGCTTTGGTCTGCTCCTGTTGTGGTTATTGTTAATTGTGCATCATAACGCCTTGTATGTCCTGACGTTGATACAGTCCAAGTATCTCCACTTATATTAAAACCTAAGTCACCAGAAGAATAACCCCAAGCACCACATATACGACTTAATGTTTCTTCTTGATTTTCGTCTCCTCCTATAGCTCCTTTGTTTCTGCTTAACCAAAGAAATAGATTACTAAATTCAGTTGAGTTAAAGAAATCTCTAGTGAACACAACATTAGAAGAATATCCGTTAGCTGTAGTGTATTTATCTTCTATAGCTTCTATTATAGTCAAGCATTTAACGGCAGGCTTTAAATCATCAAACTCTAAACCAATACCGTTTTGTGATGTATTATAGTATAAATTCCCACTATAGTTAGGGCTAGATTGAGCCGAATCATAATAAAATCTTTTTGTGTGTGATATTAAAGGATATATTATTTTACCAGAAGATAATCCTGTTTGTAATCCATTCTTAACATTAGAACTTGTATAATCATGTGTATAATCGTCTAATTGACCAAGAGTACTTAGTTCATCATCTCCAAGTAAATCTTTTAAGTTTATAGTATTGCCATAAAAAACAACTTCATAAGAAAAAGGTTTATTGTCCTTCATCTTAACATTATTAAGAGAAATCTTACCTCTTCTAAATGGAGAGAAATCTAATTCCATTACGGCATCTTTTCTGCTTCTTGCATCAAAACCATTATCAATATTATAATTATACCAATGTTGAAATAGTTTGTTATTAGTTTTAGAGGCGGGTAATGTAAATGTTTGACTAAAGTCAGTAAATACTTTTTGTATATCTCTTACATCTTGTATTTTAGATGTTAATGAAATAGTTTCATCATTAAACATATCTACTCTTTTATAGATATCATCATTATTTTTTATGTATAATACTATTTTTTGCATTATAAAATATTATTTATTTTATCATAAGCATAGTCAAAAGATAAAGTATAACTAATAAGTTTATCATTAACTGACTTCTTGAATTGAAGACTATTAGATTTAAGGTTAATTGGCAAAGTATTTGTACCGTCAAAAATCCACACTTGTTCTGCAAGCAACATTTCCCTTACAACTTCATTATGGTCTTCGCTATAAAATCCTGAATTAACAGTTATTGATTCTTTACCATTTGCCATAAACTTCTTTTCTTGATGTTTACTTAAAGCATAAGAAGGTGTACTTCCAGAGTTTTCTATATCTAAAATATTATTTTTAAATTGCTCAGAGGTAATGTTTATATTAGTCATGGATTTCTTAAAGAACCATAGGTTTTGTAGTGCTCCAAATTTATTATAGAATATTACATTTAGTGGTGTGTATTTAGGTTCACATACTTTTTTAAGTGTTATAACTACATCTGAATAAGAAGAGTTGTTACTAGATATAGTTACAAAATCTCCATCGTTTAAATCCTCACTATCAGTAATAATTAAATACTGTATTTTTTGGTTAGTATTTCCATTATCAGTTATAACTACAGGCGTTGTTCCTGAACCCCAAGTCACATCATAAGTATCCCAAAAATCATCAGCATTATCCCAACTTATATTTGCACCCGCTGTACTTGTTAGTGTAGCTGTTACTGTCTCGGCTTCTGCATATATAGGAATCTTTATATCAGCACCGTCATTATAATAAACTGTAGTATTGTGTTGAAGCACCATAGGTGTTGTGTATTGAACACTTCTAGGATTAGTTCCATCTTCAAAGTAACCATAACCATCTATGCCTAAGAAACTAGATGTGTTTGTGTCTTGAGAGTTTACTTGAACTATAGTTCCTGATGAATCATAAATAGTAATGTCTGCATCTATCCATAAAGTGTCAGTTGCATAGTTATTATACTCTGTTTCCATAAAATCTCTTGCAAGCTCACTTAATTCAAATACAACATAAGGTTTAGCAAATAGTATATAGTTTTCACCTGAAGCCATAATGTCGGAGCTTATAGATAAAGTTGTGTCGCTATCAATAGCAGTAACACTTGCTGTTGTTGAATCTGTTGTATTCTTTATAAAGCTACCTACTTGAGCTGTAGTATTAAAGTTTTGTGTACTATCAACTAATTTATTAGCTGTAGTAGAAGTGGTTGTTCCTCTATCTAATTCATCTAATAATTGTTCTTTTGTTAAAGTGTATCTTTTATAAGATGCATTTCTTTGTGCTGTTGTTCCAGTCCATATATATAATTCTAACTTAACAGAGCTCAAGTCTGCGTTAGATACTTTGAAGTAGAATGGACTTCTTGTGTTTATTATTGTTGACATTATTGTTTTAATTTAAATGTTTCTCCTTGTTTAATATATCCTATAGATTGCATAAATTTGTCTATGTCTAAATTTATATCTTCAGTTATTATGTTTTCTATACCCTTAAGTTTATTAAACTGTTCATTAACTAAATTAGTTAGAAAGTTAGTTGGTTTTATTCCTTCTCTTTTTATTTTTTGTGTTATTTGATTTGCTATTCTATTTTTTGTTTCGCTAGTTACGTTAGATAATTTTTGTTGATTTAAACCCTCTAGCGTTACAGGCTTTCTGTTAATCCAATTAACTATGTCATTTGGAGAAATGCTTGTTCCTGATTTAGTTCCTTCATCTACTTTTTCTCCATAAGAATTTCCTTTTATTGTCGCATTAAATTTATTTTTTTGACTTTTAACCTCTACAATTAAACTTTGTGATAAACTCCTGCTTGCATTTAAAGGTTCGTTTATTACCCTACCTGAACTATAACTTCTTTTTATAGGTTTTTTTAGCTCCTGTATTGATAATCTTTTAAGATTGTTTACAAAGCTTATTAGATATGATTCTGTGTTTTTTAATCTAAAACTCATTAGCAAGGAGATTGACCATTAGCGTTAATATCTGATATTTGATTGTTCGCCACTGTGATTGATATGTCTAAGCTCCAACCAGCAAGTAAATTTTCAAACCTGTCTTCAAACATATTGGCAGTGTAATCTGTGTCTATTTGATATAAGTCAGAAAACAATTCTCCTCTTCTTAGTGCCGATTGTAAACCATTGATTACAGCAAACTGTGTATTTAACACATCTTGTTTGTTGTTTATGTCGTGAAAGTAGTTGTTTAAATCTTTCTTGTCTTCTTTTGTTTCATTTACAATATCCATACAGATAATTTGTAGATTGAATTGAACTACATGGTCTTGAAATGTACATCCATTTACAATTATGTGTGATAATGGAAATATAGTTTGTTTGTTTAGGTCAACTTCAAATATATCTCCAAACGTTACTGAATTAACATTTGTGTTGCCTTGAAGGTATGTTTTAAGTTTATCTAATATGTCGTAAAAACTTGTCATTGTCTATATGCTTTTTTTAATTCTTGTTGTTCTATGTCTACTTTTTCTTTTTCAAATGCTAAATAATTTAAACACTGGTAGAGTGGAAGCTCGGTAACTGCATCGAAGTTTCTGACATCTCCTTTAGCAAGTGCATAAATTGATTGATACCACCCCCATTTTTGTGCAAATGCGTCTCTAGCTGTAGCATATCCTCTTTCTTCAGATTTGCTTCCAAATATTTCGGTATAGCTCCCAGCAACTCCTTCCCTAAACTGTAAAAAAAAACCATTGAACTAATTGCTACATCTAGTGGCATCTCTTTCATTAACTCTTGTATTTCTTCTTTTACTTTGTAAGGAGCAATAGTATATTTATCTTCTGCCTTAAAATTAACTGGTCTGTACAATACAGCCATAGCTTTATGTATTTTTTGCCAATCTGAAATATTAGTTTCTATGTCTACATATTCACCAAGAGTTATATCATCAAGCTTAGGTATAAACCCCATATCTACATCTAACAAGTTAAATCTTTGTATAAGTTTAGGTTTCTCTTCAAATGCCTTATTTAATATTTCTAGTATTTTATTAAACTCTTTCAAAGGAATCTTACTAACGTCTCTTAGTGAAACATTACAGAATATTTCTACAAGTTTCATATTTAAGAAATCATTTATCTTTTCATCATCTTCGGCATTCTCTGTTTTGTTCTGCTCTATGACTTTCATATACTTTTGATATTGCCAAAGTTTAATGTCAGATAGAGTTGTTGGTACTTCTAATTCAATTTGTTTTAGTGCCATATTATAAATAATAATTTAATTTGTTTTTGTACTTTACTTTATTCCAACTGAACATATGTCAGTTATATATGATATTATGTATGTATATGTTATACATGATATACACTATGCAATATAATACTTTATGTTATATATTACACTATGTATATATACACTATGTAATATATTACACTATGCTATATATACACTATGTATATATATATAACATATATAATCTGACTATTTGTCGGTTGGGTTATGTTTGTAATAGTAGAATGTGTATAATTCAACTATCTTATCACTCCACTGCTTTAATCCATAAGCCTCTGGTGAACGTATTATTTTACCATTGTCATTAACTTCAAGATAATACTCTTTACGGCTCTTAGGCACAGGATATATCTTTATGTCATTATCCATACAATAGGAAATTGCCTTAAGATAATTTTCATCATACATTTTTTTTCTAGCCATAACCTATTAGATTCATAAAGGTATTGAATTCATAAAGAACATACAAGTGTCAGATGGAAAGTATGAAGTGTAGAGAGAGTTGGGTAATATACACAGAGCGTTTGCAAACAGGGAGAGTCCCCTCTATTTATAATATAATACAACTAAATATTAAATTAGAGGCGTTTTAAGGGCTTATTAAATTAAATTGAGGGGTAACTACCAGAAGGGGTGTGAAACTAGCTAAAAAGGTGCTTAAATTGCTTAATATGGCTTGTTTGTAGCTGATAAAGACAAAGAAATATACTTATTTGTATTTTAATTAATCATAACTAACTGAATGTTAGAAATATAACAAAATGTAAGGAATAAAAAAACCCCCTAAAAAGGAGGTTAATTTTTAATAAAAGGCGATAAAAGATTAATATATTTTAATTTATAGTTTCAATTTCACCCTCTGAACAGTATGAACCATTATTTAAAATGTAGTATCCATCTTCATCATGTTGTATTATTTCTAAAATAGTGTCTTGTTTATAGTTTAGATGCTCTACAAAATTATCAACTATTTTGACTTTAGTGCCTATCTTAATCATTGGTTCGTTACAACATGAACAATTTAAGTTTCTTTGTTTTGTTGTTTTCATAAACTCATATTTAAAGTTAACGCCGTGTAATATTGCTCAACTCTAAGCATTATTTTTTGAATGTCACTTGATTTATTATGAAAACCTAAATTAATAGATGCACCTTGCATATTTAAGGCGCCATATTTTTTAGTGAAATCATACCAATTATTATAAAGAGAATTTATTTTATTATACCAAATCTTTGGCTTTCTTGCCTTATGCAGTTTATCCTCTAAGTATTTAATTTCGTTTTGTACGCTTATTAAATCAACGTTTGATGTACTAAAATTAGTTATATTCATTTCGTTTGCCGTGTCTCTTAATAAGTGTATGTGCTTTGATGTAGTGGCGCTATATCCCGTGTCATTTATGATTAATAAATCATCATCAAGGAATTTGCCTAATAAATAGTGATAACCGTATGAATAAATACGGGAATATTCAAAAAATACGTTGGCACTTTGTCCGTGTGTTTTCTCTTGTTCTAAATACGTTTTAATTGTTTCTTTGTTTGTTTTCATTTGTTTATTTATTTAAATTATTATTATAATCTATTTCAATTTGTTTTAATTCTCTTTTTAATGAGTTTCTTTTTATACTGTGCCTATAAATGATATTATTATCTTTACAATAAGTATATAAACCTTGAAACCAATTACCACTTATTTTATTAAATTGTGTTAATATTGCTTTCGCTTCGTCTTCGTATTGTGAACCATAACCATATTGAAACGGCATTAAAAAAGTTTCTTCGTTATTCATTCCATAATTTAGGGTAATTGTGCCAGAAAAATAGGAATTGCCGTTAATTTTGTCAAACCATTCTTTAGCGTTTATGTCTATTGTTTTTGTTTTCATTGTTTTATATTTTATTTTCTTTTTTTAATTTATTTGTATAATACCCCCAACCATATAAATCTAGTTCTAATTTAGATATTAAGATTTCTATTTCATCTCTTGGTATTTCATGAATTTTTCCATAATCAAAACAATGTAAGGTATATTTTAATAAACTTAATGAATTGTGTTTTAATTGTATGTCTTTGTCATTCCAATTTGTTTGTTTTGTTTTCATTGTTTTATTGATTTAAGTTAGTTTTTAATTGATTGTTTATATAATTATTGATTAATTTATTTTGTTTATATCTACTTATTAGATATTCCAATATTTCTTTTTTTGTAATTTCTGTTTCTTCTGTTTTCATTGTTTTATATTTCTAAGGTTAATAATAAGGTTAAAATAAAAGCGCATGTATAAACAAACACTTTAATAAATAAGTCGCTTAAAATGATTTTAGCGAATAGGTTTTTTATTTTTGTTTTCATAGTTTTAATTTTAGCAATATCTTATGCCGTTTTCTCTGAGCATTTGCAATGACTTTAAAAGATGCTGAAAAACTTTAATCGTCTTTTGCATTTCTCTTAATTCTTCCTGTTTATTATAGGAGTCATCATAAAATATTTCCTCGTATCCCTCCATATCATAAAGCATCATATCCCAATAATTGTCAGTAAAATTTTCAATTTCATTTGCTAAATGGTAATATTTTCTAAGTGAATTAAAGTATTTTTTTTCGATGTTTGTTTGTGTTGTTTTCATA
>Ga0099849_1001269_pt1 | contig 11783 bp, 13 predicted proteins | sample CB_VirMetaG_4_FD_78177 | JGI IMG/M metagenome (GOLD analysis project Ga0099849, IMG submission 78177) | Freshwater to marine saline gradient viral communities from Chesapeake Bay - CB_1508_1M Viral MetaG | ecosystem: Environmental > Aquatic > Marine > Coastal | place: USA: Chesapeake Bay... | reverse complement strand
AACCTGCGACCACTTGGTTATGAGCCAAGCGCACTAACCAGACTGTGCTACGATTCCTAATTGGTGTGGAGGGCAGGATTCGAACCTGCGAACCCTTTGGGAAAAGGTCTTAAGCCTTTCGTCTTTGACCACTCGACTACCTCCACATTTGAAAAGCGGGTCTGACGGGGTTCGAACCCGCGACCGTCGGGTTAAAAGCCCGATGCTCTACCTGACTAAGCTACAGACCCATGTTCAAAATAAACCTCTTTCATGTGCCTCAATTAAAGCAGTCATGAAATCAGCGTTCACACCAACTTTAGCGTCTTGTCCGAAAAACAATCTCCATCTCGTTCTTGTTGGTGCATGATAGAAAATGCATGAAGGCATCTCATTTTCATCCGAATAAAACAGCGTTGTGTCCTTTCCAAAACTCTTAAACATCGAGTATCTATCATGGTGATGCGGTTCGACACCATCGGGAACTGTATCAATATATTCAATTCTGTAAGGACATTCACGCCCGCTCTCGGGCTCTGCGGGTTTTCGTTCGATTGCCATTGCTTGACCCCTCGTATTTGATGAGGCATTTCATCGGGTATAAAGCGTAGGTTTTCACGCTAGTCTATCTTCAATCTTATTAGCAAAATCGGATTCGAGATATCCATCGTCTTTTGCCTTCTCAGCGATTTCTTCAATAATCTTATTTCTAATTTCGGATTCCATCCCGAAAAAGAGGTAATCCAAGAGTCTGCTTGGTGTCATGCCTGGACCATATGTCGCCTTAATTCTATAAAGCAAAGCATGAAGTTCGTCACTCACTGTTATCGTCTGTGTCATCAGTTTTCACATCCATTCTCTTATTGAGTGCCTCACGCACTTTATCGGGGAGGTCTTCTAATACTGTCACCTTGCTTTTTGGAGAAATTGTTTCTTCTTCGATTATTTCGAATTCAGCATCAATAATTTCTACTTCGCCGTCGTCGGTTTCAATTTCTACTTTTGGTTTCGAAAGCTTTTCTTTTTCTTTTGGTTGTTTGAACAGGTCTTGTGCGTTTTCGCCGATACCGAATGTTTTCTGTGTTCCGCCGACGATGGCTCTTCTAATTTCATAAAGCCAGTCGCCTTTGATTTCGTCGATTGGTCTATTTCCCGTTAAAGCTCCAAGCATATTGCTCACACCTCTTCTTTCGGTATGAAACACTGCACTGCAACCGTGGCATTTTACCTGCGAATCATCAACAATTGTCCCGCAACTTGAACATCTAAACTTCATGCTTTCACGAACTCCTCGTATGCTTCATTGAATATGTTGTCATCTTCAATTTTTGCCATTCTATTTATCCTAGCTTTATTCTTGTGATATCTTGCTATTATTGCAGCTAAGTCGGGTGCAATGTCTGAAATCATTTCTTCAGGGTCTTCAACACCTTGATTTTTCATTTCCTCAAACAATTCGTAAAGCCAATGCACAAATTTCAGAATAGAAGGTCTATAAACCATTTTTGCATTTGCTCTTACATCTTCAATTTGTTTGTTTCCCCTGATAGTCAACCACACTGCAGCAAAATTAGTCGAAACAATCATGCCAATGAATTGCCAAAGTAAAATTTCAGAATAATTGACCACCAAAAAGAAAATCTGAACAGCAAAAAACATCGTCACAATTACCGTCACGATGAATCTAGTTCTAAGCACTTCATCCTCTGTCTCGCTTAGTGTCGATTGCATCGCTATTGACCATATAATCAACTCGTTAATGCACTCACTGTTTTCAAAATATCGATACGCATTGCGTCTAAAGCGACCTCTGGATTTGAACCGCCAACCATTTCAACATATTCGCTAAAAACCATATTGGTATTCAATTCTTCGATTTTCTGGCTAAGTTCATCGGATTTAGCGAAATCAGAGATAATCATCTCCAGCAGTCCAGTATCAGTCGAGAAGCCAAAGGCGATGCTTATTTCGCCAAGAGTGCTTTGTGTGTTCAGCGTGTTTAGATTGAGAGCGATGTCGTCAAGTGTTTCATAGTTTTCAATCAAGTTCAAAATATGTGGGGGCAAATTATCATACTCACGCTCAAGGACAATCTCTCTTACTTCTTCTTGAACCATTTGGGAGTTCAAAAATCTATCGAAATGTTCTTGGTCAGTTGGATTTCTATAGACCAAATATCCGAGTAGTTCGGGGTCATCATTGCAATAATCTCTTGGGCTCTGTTCGAAATAGTCGACCAACTGCTCTATCTTATTGGTGTCTAAATTGAAGCGAATACCGAAATCTTCAACAAACGCTAATTTAATTTCGTCGGTGATTAGTTCTGATTCAGACGCCCACCTAATGAAGGCATGGAGGAACTCTGCTTGTCCTCGTTGATATCTATTCATGTCAGCTAATGTCATTGTGCCACTTCCGCAAATACCAAATCCTCAATCACAATCTTGCTCTGCGATGGGTCGAGAATTTCTTTACTTTTCAATCTAATTTGAATAGTCTCACCTGGTTCGCAAACAGTATGCGAAGACAAGTCGATGAAAAGCTTCTGTGCATGTTTAGTCGGGTGTGAGAAATTCACCTTTTCGGTCGATGCTTGCAAAACAACAGACTCTATTTCTTCGCTTTTCACAACGCTGATTTCGAATCTGCCTTCGAGTTTCTTTCCGTCGATTGTTAGCAATCTGCCAAAAATGTATGGCTTATCAAATACACCAATGTTTTCAGGCGTGAAGTGAATTGTCTGATTTGAATCATTCTTCATAGAAAAAATCGATGTGTTCTCATTCTTTTCATTTAGATTAAACACGCCATCGAACATAAGTGGCCCTGTTGTCGTGTTGATATCAAGCTTATTTTCGATTGTTTCTGCAGTGCTTTGTAAAGAAAACTCCATGGTTTGGACTCTTAAGACCAAATCAAGTAAATCCGCTTTTATTCCAGCCAAAATTGCTTGCTGCTCAATCCAATCCAAGTTGTCTCCTCCTCAATTTCTCCTTTAGTGAGTTCCCTTGACTTTCTTGCAAATGTTGTGGAGGCGCCAAATTGATTGTTGGACCAGCCTGAGGAACAATGCCAATATCGTTCATCTGTTGAATCATTTCGGCTTGGTCAGGTGCTGCTTCCATTGCGCTGAAATCTTGCGGAGGCGCCATTCTTGGTGGTTGTTGCACGGGGTATGCTTCGGGAATGCCGATTGCTTGACCAGTTGGCCATAGTCGTTCATAATTCAAAACATCCTGTTTTGCCAAAACCATGTTATCCTCGTTTGCCATTAGTCTGACCTCCTTGAACAGCATTTCGATGAAGTTCTGCGACCCAGCCTGTGCCAAGAACTCAAGTGCATTTGCGTGCTCGGGATGCGTTTCTGTAAATTGCTTTAGACCAATCATTAGTCCATCGACATCGCGGTATTGCGCCAGATACAAGAGCTGCCTCTGTTCTTCAGGGTCGGCTAAAGCCCACACTGCTTGAATCTTTCTTCTTGGGTCGGCTCCTTGTGAAATCCATTCTTCAAGCCGAGGGTAAAATTGGTCAAACCAGATTTCTTGCTCACTCATTTCTTCATCATCCTCGTAGTCATTATACATTTGTTGCATCATCTGCTCCATCAACATTTGTTGCGGAGGAATTGGAATCTGCCCGCCTTGAATCATTCCTTGCATTCCTGGGTCAGAAGGGGCTACAGGTTCTACATTACCAGCGATTCTTCTCGTTGGCAAATCCTGTCCATATTCAGATGGCGCACCAGCGAATTGGTCGTTGAAAATTACACCGCACTTGTGGCATTGCTTAGTCCATTTTGGTATTACAGCTTCACATTGCGGGCAAGCCGTGTAGTTCGCTCTTACTTCTCTTTCGCGGTCTTGCATTTCTTGATATGTTGCTTGATGCTCTTCAGCTTTTTTGCCTTGTTGTCTGTGCTGAACCAATTGTCCAACCGTATCTGTTAATTTGCCTATCTCGGGCGCAGCGACCTGCATTGCGGCGATGGCGGCATTTTCACTTAGTCCGCCAGGGCTAGGTCCGCCCCATCCAAAAAGGTCTTTCATTTTGGCCATTTTATCGAGGTCATCAATAACAGATTTGTCGCTACTGCCAGATTGGTTTTGATTCATCATGTTGGTGACCAAAGCTACCATCAATTGTTTTGCCCAATCGTCTTCTGAATTGTTTTGTTGCTGATTTAATCCGCCCATCGTTGGATACATCTGATTTCTCATTTGCAACAATTCCTGAAAAGCATTCTTGTAAAACATAGCATTGTCCAAATCGCCAGATTGGAAAGCAGTCACATATTTCTGATACATGTCACGAATCTGTTCAGTGATTCCCATATTTCCGGCCATTGGTGCGGCAGTTCCCATCAACCCAGGCATTTCAGTAGCCGCTGGCGATGGTCTCAAGCCGCCGAGATTCTGTTGTCTATGTTCGCCGAAATCTCTTGGTGTCTGATTCATCCATTTTCTAGGTGAACCATATCTACCATCGTCGACATCTTGAATTATCGGCAAAACCATTGGTCTATCAACAGAGTTCTTGAAGTCAACAATGTAGTCTCTAAGCGACTCCAAAATTTCTTCAACTTCGTCGCCATCCCGTCGCATGGCCGTCACAATCTCAACCAATTGTTTGCGATTGATGTATCTTTTTCCGTTTTGAGTCCCTTGTTCGAGACTAATCAGTTCATCCATTAGGTTGTCATCATTATTTTCGCCAATCATCTTATGGCCTCCTTGCTAGGTTCAACATATTCTTTGTATATCTCAAGCATTTTTGCGAAGTCCCGACTATTTCTAAAGTTCAATTTTGAACTGTCGGGGAGGTGTTTCAACATTTTCAGGCATGTGTTTGTCGCCCAAATCAATTCTCTATTTGCTTTCTGTAAAGTCGACATTTTAGTTTCGACCTGACCTTGTTGGTCTTGTCTACTGCTAATCTCTCTTAGTTGCTGATTGACCTGCAACTCCATTTCAGACAATTTCTCTCTCAAAAGTCTGTTTTCTTGTTGCATTCTAACCGCAGAATCAGTTAAATCAGCGACAGCCGAAGTTCTAGCAGTGTAATCTCTTGCGTAAGGTTGTTCCTGAATAGGTTCAGGTTCAGAAAAAGTTTCTTCAACAATACCAGAGAAGTCTTCTTCTTGTTCCTCGTAAGTATTGTCGGTAAAATCATAATTGCTCATATCTACATCATCGGAGGGGTCATGATAGTCTGAATCGTCGACAACGGGGTCGTCTTCTTCGTCTGAATCGTCCCAATCGTCTTCGTCCCAATCGCCATCGGATGCGTCGTTTGAATCACCAGTGAGCAGATATTTCATGAGTGGGCAATCCAAACCTTTACCGCAGGTGCAACCTTCACGCTCATAATTCATTAAAGCATTTTCGATTGTGCCAGATGATGGTCGAACACCTCTAAGCAACAATTGGTCATCGGTGTATTCCCAACCTCTTAAACATTCGCTCATTTGTATTCCTCCAAGTCGATACCGTGTCGCTCCTTTAATGCGAACTCTAAAGATTCGTTTATAAGTCTCGTTAAGCTCCACTGCTCTTCCGTAATCAATTTCAGGTCCTGCAAAGCCTTAAGCACAGCATGTTTGCTATTCAGTCTAAAAGTTGTCATTTCATTTGTCATACTCTCACCGAGAAGTCAGCGCTGCCGCCACCGGCTCTTGTTTTCCGAACTCTGAAGTCGACAAACAAAGGCCGTTGAAGACCGGCACCGCAAACAACACCGCGACCAGGCTGCAAAGTCGGCAATTCACGAACCACGAACTTATCAACCTGCTCAAAGGCAGAAGAAACAGCGCCAATGTCTTTATCATTTTTCAGATTCATAATAATCTGTGTTTGGCACTGCGAAAGCACCTTTTTGTTTATGTCTTGAGGTCTCTGGCTAATGAAAATCCAACCTAGCCCCATTTTTCTTCCTTCCTTTGCAATCTTTTGCACAATTCCAGAAGTGTGAATTAAGCGTCCTTCAGGGATAAAATTGTGGCATTCGTCCATGACCAAAATCATTGGCATGATTTTTTCGCCAGAAAGTTTCTGGCTACGCTTGTAGTTGAAAATATCTTCAAGCACTTTTGCCACGACAATTTCTCTTAGCAAATCTTCTTCAAGTTCAGCCAAGTTAAGAATATGCACTTTATCAGAATTAGCAATTTGCTTTATGCTAATTGATTCTTGTTCTTTTTCGTCGAAAAGACCATAGCCTTGAATGTTTTCTAAGACCTGCAAGACAGCTTGCTTGATGCGAGGATTCTTTCTCTCTAATTCTATAATTCGAACAATGTCTTCGATGTTGTAATCGCCTTTCTTTTCTTTCAGGTATTTGATAGAAGCACGCAAAAGTCCAATTTGATTATTGCTCATCTTAGTAGCATATTTGCTATTCAATTTGACGATATCATCGACACTCAAGTTTCTATTATCGAGTCTAAGGGTCTTAGTTCCAGGCGAACCACCGAAAGTGTATTCAATTACTTTGTTCACATTGACTTCAGGTGAAATCTTGAATCTAGCTGTCTGCGCAGGTGTTGCATCATTATTTGGATATTTCAGCGTGTTGTATTCACCATGAATGTCGAAAATGAGGATAGGGAATCCGAGATTCATCATTTCTTCGACGATGATTCCTGTTGTGTATGATTTGCCGCCACCAGTGCTCGCGATGATGGCTAAATGTCTTTGCACTAAACCATTATAATCCAATCTAATTGGTATTCTGTAGTTTCTCAATAGACCGACATACGCGCCTCTTCTTTCGAAGCCAAGCACATCGCTGATGAATTCTTCAGATGCTCTGTGGAGTTTCAAACCAGCATTGAGTGGCGTTCTCGGCATTGTTGTTCTGCCAGGATACGCTTTGTCGGTGTTTTTCATGCCAAGCACACCGATGTCAGCAATTAGCGAGCCAGAAATGTCGGCAACAGAATTGGTCTGTATCATATCAAAGGCGGTTTTTGCATTCACCTTTGAGTCTCGTGTAATATCCAAAACAATGCAAAGCAGTTTGCCTTCGGGGTGCTCTACCATCAAATACTCATCCTTGAGCAATTTCGAAGATTCATAGACAGCAATTTGAAAATGCTGGATATGCACCTTACCGAAAATTATACCCACAGGTCCACGGTTCACAACACGGCTATCCTGATATGGATTATTAAACTCATTGTTTTCTAATTATCAAGATTTCAATATAACCATCTGATAAATCTTCGAATTAAGCCCTTCTTTTCCTTTGGCGATGCAACACAAGTATGGCAAAACATATCAGATTTTTTCAATCTAACCATAGCTGCAGTCAAATAGAGGCATAAATCAAGGGCTTCCTCAAGTCCCATTTCTGCCCATGCATCATTTTCAGTTCCCCATTGCCGAGTATCGTCGCCGACTCTTATGCCGTGCCCATATCGTTCACGCCCGATTTGCAATCTAGCAAGCAGTAGTTCCAAGATGTCGTCATTGTCATCCATCTAAATCTTCTCCAGCGATTCCTTAAACCATTCTGGCATGTAGTCATGAGAAGTTCTATAAAAATTGCTCCAACCCGAATCAATAATCCATGACTCACAGAAGTCATCACTCGCTCTCACACCACGACCAATAACTTGCACCATTTTGAATGCTGCTTGAGCGCGATAATGCGATTGGCAAGGCTTATGGCAAGCATAGTTGCTGCACAATGAACCGTTTGTTGGAGGCTCGTATGGGCATAATGGCGAACCTTCATGTTCATCTCTCCATTCTCTTTCGTGCATTAACATTTTTCTTGTGACCAAAGTGTCGCCTAGCGAACCATAAGGTATCTTCACAACAACCAGTAATCTGCAAATGTCGCCCTTTAGGTCATAACCTTCTGTCAATGACGGTGTGAAAAGCAGATAACCTCTTTCGGGGCCTTCCATGAACTTTTTCACAACCTTATCCTTTGTTTGTGAATCGTGCGTCAATATCATTGAGTGATATGGCGCCATATATTTTGCAAGCTTGTGGCATAAATCGAATGATGGCGCATACACCATACAATTCTGTCCTTGTTTGTCGGCCACTCTGCTTCTAATGAACTCTCCAATTTTTGGCACAGCATTTCTAAAGCCCGTGTTAAAATCAAGCTTGCTAACATTTTTCAGATATACCTTTCTATTGTGCAAAGGGAAATTCGATTCCGTAATCTCAATGAATGCACAATTTTTTTCATCTAGACCCATTGTCTTAGCAAATAATTTTGCATCAATTGTTGCGGACATGAAAATTCTATGTTTTGCTATTCGTTCAAAAATCTCTCCTGCGAAATGTTGAATTGCTAAAGGCTTGAAAGTAGCATATTTGCCATATCTATTTTGTTCGACTTCAGCTAAAATGCTATATGGTTGTTTCAAAAGGCCTTTCAACTTGATAAGCTTACCCTTGAGGTCTTCTAGATGCAACATCGCTTTATCTAGCTCTTCATTTTTTCGGCCAGCCTTTCTCAGATTCTTTAGTTCATCTTTCTTTGCCTTCAAACCTTTCGAACATTCATTGAAATAGCTAAGCCAAGCAGTGTCACCATTGTGGTCTTCAGCCCAAGCCTCTGCATAATTGGGGAAATCGTATTCATTTTCCTTGAAAATAAAGTCGTGGTTCCTTTTAGTCCATCTTTCTTGCAACTGCTCAACCAAGATGTGTTCGATGTTGTGTGCTTCGTCGAAAAATGCGATTTCGCGTCCACGGAAAGATGATTGCGTGAAAGCAGTCTCCAAGAAAACATACCAAGGCGTGCTAATGTATCCATCGGCCTCTGCTGCTTGTCTCTTCTGAATGAAATAGCTGCAGTTTCTCATTCTTTTGCCGTTGTCGAAAATATCGACGTCACACTTGAACTTGCGCATTTTTGCACAAGGTGCATCTGCAGCAGTGCATGGTTCGATATCGCACATGAAATTCTTTCTGCCTTTCAATTCTTTTAGTTCGGGAAAATCCTTCTTGTATTGCTTCATCAAGTTAATCTGCGAGGAAAGCAAACCGTATTTCCATCCTTTTGCTTTATTGTATGCTTCGCAAACAGTCATAGCGATATCGGACTTACCTGAACCCGTCGGCGCTGAAACAATGATGTTTTCGACACCGTCGTCGATAAGCTGACCAATCAATGTTATGCATTCTAATTGAGAAGGTCTATATTGATTATGTCTGAAATGCTTATCGTATCTTTTCTTTCTCTTTTCAACTAAAGGCTTGATGTCCTTAGCTAGCTTCGGCAATCGAAATCTCTGCATAATCCTCCCAATACAGGCATACAAATATGCACTTATGAACGCTTTGAAAAGAATTGCAAAATCCTGAATGCTGATTCTTGCATTTCGTCAGTCATTCTGCCAGATATTCTCAATCTAACCAATGCAGTTGTGAATTCAGACTTTGTGCATGTTGCATCCAATCCTAAATCTTCCCAATCCTGCAAAGTGGCACCTTTATCTTTTGCGTCACATTCGAAACACAACCTTCTAATTTGATAACCATCGCCCTTTCGCCCGAAAAAATAGCCACACTTCTTGCAAGTCTGCTGCCACTTAACAAATTCGGAGCAATTCTTCTTGCAAGCAAATTTCTTTTGCTTCCCTGTCAAAATCTGGTCGCAAGTTGGTATTGTGCAAACTCGAAGTTTTCGTTTTTCACCTCTATTTTCCAGATGCATGAAGCCAATTTTTGAACCAGCTTCGTGATGCACTCTGCAAAGTGTGCAAAAATACAATTCAGAAGGCGTCATGCCCATTGATTCCAACTTATCGAATCTTGCAACTTTCTGTTCGTTTTTTGCCCAGAACGCTTCAATCTTCTTTTCGTATGTCTTAAACTCGCATTTTTTACAGGCTAATATCGATTCTTTCCTTGTCGGATACAACCAGTCGTTGCATCTAGGACATCTAACCAGTTTTCTCCCGTCGAATATTCTAGCCCACTTTGGCAACTCGAAATCAGTCATATTGTTTTCACCAATGTTATGTCTTCAAGGATTATCATCTCTTTGCCCTTCTTGGTGGTGATTCGCTTCGGGCTAGCTTTTATTTCGAGAGTTCCGCCGAGAGGTATCTTCAGCAACTCAACTTCGTCTTTACTGCACATCGCCCAAGAACCTAGCACATTGCCGTTATATCCCCATCTGTAATCGTAAGCGACAACGAAGGTTTTCTGCATTCTATTTCTGTCATTATGGTCAATTAAGTCATTTTCGAAATTGTCGTAGTCGACCAAACATTGAATCATATCAGCTGGATTCCTATTAAGCACTCTTTTTGCCTTATCTTTGAAATCTCTGATTGCGCCCTCAATCTTCTTGACTGAAATGCCGTTTTCATCGCACCACTCTTCTCTTTCGCTTTTTGTCATAGAAAGGGCTTCTTTCATCAACCCTGCCTTGAAAGCAGACATCGAAATATGCTCACGGTTTTCCTTTCCCCACTCTTTCAATTTTTCATCGCTTGCGAACAAACCGAAAATAGCGGGGCCTGTTTGTGAGGCTAAAACCACACTCTGCATTTCGTTGCCAGCTTTACACAGGCTAAAAGCAGGCCAAACGCCCATCTGCATGCCATTTATTCGTTTACCGAGCGTTGTCAGGGTGAGTCTGCCGTTGTCATCTTCAATTATTTTTGCTTTAATCATTCTATTAGAGATTTCATGCAGTTCCATCTCACTTAGTTTCGACATCACATCTAATTCATCTATTTTCAGGCCGTAAGCAGCACAGGTCAAAACAACCATGTCTAGCGGCAGCGACTCTAGAGGCGGCTTTATTTCAATTGGTTTGATATCATCCCAGCTGCTTCTCAACCATCTAGCGCTACCGTAAGCAATCTTATGATTTGTATTCAAAATACATCTTCCTATTTTAGTTCTACCTACTCTCCCAGCCCGTTGAATCAGACCATTATTATCGATTGGCTGATTTGTCTTGAGAATCGGCATGTCATCGACCCAATTAGATTCTAAACCTCTATCAATAATCAAAACATCATCGAAAGGTAAAGTTGCTGAGGTCGCCATTGAAACCGTTGTGAAAAGCACCGATGGTTTGTTTTCTTCCACCCATTGTTTTATTTCATCGACATTTCTATCAGCATGGCAGAAGTTAAAATCGATATCTTTATCTTTCCATTTTTCAGAAAACATGATACAAGCATTTTCAACCTCTTTTCTAGTTGTCAAGAAAACCAGGCCTCTCTTATTTTCATCAATCATTGTCTGGCAAAATTTCGCCATAGCAACCTGATTGTCTAGATGCGTCACTGATTTTTCGACAGGGAACATCACTCCTTCGGCATAGTAGCACTTCATGTTCTGTGGCTGATTCATGTCATTGACTTCAGCGGGGTTGTCATCCAATGTCTTACATATCGAACTGATAGAGCCGAGATTCTTGTGGTCTTCTTCAAAATATGTCAAAAAGTTGCTCGGTCTAACCGTTGCTGAAAGTAAGATGCAATTTACATTCGCTCCGCCATTAATCAAGGTTTTGACCAAACCAAGTTCAATTTCGGTAGGTTCATGCATCCAGTGGGCTTCATCGAAAATGACTGTTATTCCTTCGTTTCTTTCGCCGAGGATTGACCTCATCACACCGTCAGTCACGACTGTTATATCGTTTTCAGCGATTGAACCGATTTTCTTTTCGCGGGTTCTAATGCCTATTTTTAATTGACTTCCCCAGAAATCAGAAAGTGATTTGTAAACCAGCCAAGCGATTTGTCTTGTCGGCTGCCGAATAATGACCTTTCTTCCCGTCTGCATAGCGACTGCTGGAGCAATTACCATTGTTTT
>Ga0099849_1001265_pt1 | contig 11785 bp, 9 predicted proteins | sample CB_VirMetaG_4_FD_78177 | JGI IMG/M metagenome (GOLD analysis project Ga0099849, IMG submission 78177) | Freshwater to marine saline gradient viral communities from Chesapeake Bay - CB_1508_1M Viral MetaG | ecosystem: Environmental > Aquatic > Marine > Coastal | place: USA: Chesapeake Bay... | reverse complement strand
ATAAGAATTCGTAGAAACTCTTACTGAAGGTCCAAGATCAATTACATACTGATTTGTTGTAATTCTCGAATCTCCATTTGTAATCGCAATCGCAACTGTTGTGGTCGATGGAACTGTTGAAATTCTAAAATATCCATCTGAAGTATTTCCAATACCAGTGATTTGAATAACATCTCCAATGTTCGTCGAGATTCCAGCAGTTGCAATTGTAACACCAGCACCAGTTCCACCACCAATGAGAGAAGTATCAAAATCTAATTCTTCATTGTTTGTATATCCAGATCCACCATCGATAATCTCTGCGGATCTGATACTGCCACCAATAATTGTGACTTTTGCTGTAGCACCATCCCAATTACTGGTTCCGTTATTAAACAGTTTTACATTATAAAATGTTCCATTACTATATCCAGATCCACCAGTCAAAGCACTATAAGTTACAATACCACTAAATCCGTGTGGTCTTTCGAATGTAACTGTTGCGATACCAGAAGTTGGAGTTGTAAATGATGTGGAAACTCCAGTGATCTTAAGACCAACTCCAAAATCCTGAACAAATTTATCAACAGATTCTCTAGTAATACTCTTCTTGAGATCATTAGTTGAAACATCTCCAAGAGGACTTCTCTTTGCGAATGTCTTTGCTGCTCTTGGATTATCGTCTACGTTATCTTTATCAAGTTGTGGATAAAGATCTACAACATTTTGACTATACTTAAGATTTGTGAATTCTGTTGGTATTGCATTATCTGCTTTTAGAACATAAAGATGATAAATTCCGTCTTGAGTATTAAAAATAAACGGACTAATTACTTCACTTCTATAGACATAATAGTTTGACTTGAGATCATTTCTTTCAAATCTTGGAAGTGTTGTTGTTCTAATCGATACATTATTTGTAAATGTGCCTACATTATGCGTGACTCCATTTACGTCAGTGATTGAGTATTGGAATCTCTTGTCATCTAAAATTGCGGTGACTTCAAATGTTCCGTTATATCCAATATTGATTGTTCCAGCAGTATTTGTGGTGCTAGTTACGTTACGAATAATAACTTGGTCACCAACATTAAGATTATGAGGTAGTTCTGCTAAAACAGTGACAGTATTTGACGATTCTGAACAAGTGCTAATGAATCTTGGATTCTTATTAAACGCATAGTCAGACTCACTGATTGTTGTAATAGTAAAGTCACTGTTTGTTCTGGCACCAGTGCTACTAGATTCTTGAATGATGAATCCTTCACTTGGATCTTTAGCATTAATAGATTCTTTTGGTACTACAACTCTAATCTTATAAAGTTTTTCATCAAGAGATCTTGCGTCATCTTTTCTTCTTACAAATGAAACATTGGTTCTTTCTGTAAGATTTGCTACACCTTGAGACGCAATCGCAGAATAAATTTGGTTATTTGCCTCTGCTTTTACAAACCAATTAGAACGTGTAGTATCCCACTGAATTGGTGATCCAATATCACCAGCATTTTTATCAGATACTCTACTTACTATGGAAAGTTTTGTTCCGCCATAAACTGTGATTGCGGATCCATTTTCTGCGTTTGTTTGCGATGATGCGAGTTTGATTTCAGTTGATGAATGGCGGATCGCATAATAAAGTGTATTGTCAAGAATATTTTCTGGAAGATCTCCATCATCACTAAAAATTCTAATTGTTTCACCAGTTTGAATTTGGTGAGATCCAAGCGTAAAGATACTAGATGAAGGTCCAGAGAGAACTGGATAATATTTTTCTCCTACACTAGTTCCTTGAGCAATTGTTGTTCCTGATCCAAGAACGTTGTCAAGCATACAGATTGATGCTTCACTTGTTCCTGTACCAATATTGACAAATACTTTATCATTTTCTCTAGCACCAATTCTATATCCCTGAATAATAATTGGTGGAGTGTCATCCTGATCATTAAATCCAAACAGATATAGGTGACTTGAAATTCCAACGGCAGTGGTTAAACCAACATCAAAAGAAATCCAATCAATATTTACTTCAGGGTCTACATTTGCTCTTGGAGTAATGATGGAAGTTACATAGGCATTATTATCCTTCGCAAATGCTTCTTTCTTAAATCCTTCAGCAGACAAAGAGATCTGTCCAAAGTTTGAGTTGGAGTTGGTGATTGATCCATCTCCACCAGATTGTGCGTCAAAGTGCTTGTTAAATCCGATCGCAAAAACGGAAACGATCTGAACAAAAGCATCATTTGTAATTTTGATATGACTTGTTTCCCAACCATTTCTATAAATTGCGTCAGCATCTAGGTGATAAACCGTTGCTGGATCAAGGGATGATGATTGCGAAGAAAGGAATGAACCTTTAGCAAGAGAAAGAGTGATTCCTTCGTAAAGTCTAGATAATTGATTATATTTTACAAAGGCACGATCATCCTTTTGTAGAGAAACCGCAGTAAATTGTGCGACAACCATTGAACGGAATCCTGATGCCTTGCTTCCATCAGCAAGCATTCCGTTCATACCCCAAACTGAACGTAAGGAAATATTAAAGATATATGGTGAAGCACCAGAAACAGTATCAGTCTCAATCGTGACCGTTCCAGAAGAAACACCTGGAGATGCTGGTAAATTATCTCTTACAAATGGGAGAAGATAAGTAAATTGTGTAGCACTAATTACGTTTTGAACTTTTGTTGAGATATTATAATCAAGTGTGCTAATTCCATTAATCTTAACTGGAGTTCCAGCAGTTAGACCGTGATCAGAACTCGTAGTAACTGTGATGACGGTGCTTGGGGTCGATCCATCTCCAGAAATAATACTTGAAATATTGACAGGATCAGGAGCAAAGGCACCTACAATTTCCCACTCTGGTCTTTGTTTTGCGAATCCTAAAGACTCATCAGGATATTTTTGATCGATATCTCTACCAGACGCAACATTAAATGCGTTTGATAGTTTACTATAATACATATCAAGATCGGTGATTGTATATCCTTGTGGGATATTGACACCATCAGCATATTCAAAACAAGTCAGTTTATGGTGAGAAAATGTTGGAGCAGATTGATTATTGGTTGAAAAGTCTGCGTCGTCTGTGTAAACGAGTTCAGTTTCGTCAGCATCAAAAATAGAAAACTGCCAGAAGTAACAAGCACCAGTAATTCTAAAGATTGCTGACCTTGCTACACTTGAATCTGTAGGATTTGGAACATACTTTGGACGAATTTTAGTTTTTCTTAAATCCAGACCAACAATAGAAGTTCCTCTAGGGACAACAACACCACCATTTATACTGTTAAACTTATAGAGAATATTATCGTTTTGTGTAAGATCAAAGTTGGAAGATAGTGTTAATGATAGGGTATCTTGTGCTGCTGTTTCTGCCCCTGATGGTGATACAGCAGTTGCGGTTCCACTTACATCTTTAATCGCAAATCCTGGGCGGTTATCGATAACGTGCTCACCAGGAAAAAGGAGAATTGTCGTCTTCTCTGTAATATCGTTATTACTTCCTCTTAAATATGAAAATCTTGCTGACTCAAGAAGTGCTCTCTGAATCGTTTTGAACGGTTGAGTCAGTGAGTTACCTTGATTTGATATACTATCGGTTGCGTCAATATCGTTTGGGTTTACATATAATATACGCCCTTCAGTATTCTTTATAAAATTTTCTAATTTGTTCAGGGGCATCGGATTATGACTTATAAAATATTGCTATCTTTTATTTATGAAGTCAAATCTTCCTCATTAAAATCAAATTGAAGATCGTCTGGTAAGTCTTCTGGATTTTCTAACTCGACAGGAAAAAAACAAGGATGTGCTTCCTCATCTATCAGATAGAAAGAATTTCGATATAAGTCTTCTGGGTCAAATGTGCGTTGTTGATCTGCTGCTCTACAAAGATCGTGATCGTATAAGTGACCTTCTGGTAATTCGTCAAAAGTGAAAGGAATATGATTGATAAAATACATCTTCACAATCATACTACCATTATTATACCAGCAGTATGCTTGCGTGATTTTGTAAGACATAGGGCTGTGCCTGATATCTTATATTTATTTTTATACCCGTGAGTGGATTCGAACCACCGCTTGGAGCATTTTAAGTGCTCTGCCTCTTCCGCTGGGCTACACGGGCGTGTGTGGGACCATTATAACTCTTGGAGTTGTAGTGGTCAAGTGCTCGTTACTGGGATCGAACCAGTCTATCAGGTCTTATGAGGACCGCGCTTTCGCCAGAGAGCTAAACGAGCGATAGGGACACCTGGATTCGAACCAGGACCTCGCGGTAATCTGCCGCTAATACAAGGTATAAACTTGCTGTTCTAACCGTTGAACTATGCCCCCGTGCGGTTTATGATGCCTCGTTGTTTAACTCTGTGTGTATTCGTATGAGGTCATCATCCGCAGGTATCATTACTGCTGCCCGTCCATCTTCATTTATTATACCTAATCGCTCTCCCATTTCTACTCTCTCCATCAATTCATCAAATCTTTCCTGAAATTCTTCCACTGTAAAAATTTCCATTGATTCTTTGTCGATATTTATATATTAAAAAGGACTTGAATAAGCAAGCATATCTTCATCAACTTGAGTCCTTACAACTTCCAGGACATTCATAAACTGGTCTACGGTCTCACATTCCACAACTCGCTCATCACCATCACTAGAATACAGATAGAACTTTCTAGCGAGTGTATCAACAACGCAGCGGGTCAGAAATTCTTCGGTGTTGGCAGTCATTCGGTGTTTTGTCGATTACCCCCATATTATAGGGCATCTGGGTCCTGGTGTCAAGGGGTTTACTGGAAATCGGGAACAGAACTGATAGAATTCATTAAATTTTTAGTATCAGTTTTAATAATATCAATTCTTTCGTCCGCAGATTTTTCTCCCCATAAAATAATTTCTTCTCCTAATTTTCCATCTTTTATGTTATTCAAATCTGTTAAATATAAATCTCTTTGAGATCTTAATCCTGTTAATTCTGCGGCAATACTATCGATAGAACTCGCATATCCAACACAGGTAGCAGTAACTGGCACTGGATGATTAATTGTATTGACGGTTCTATAAATGCCTACACTTGAACCATCATTGTTTGATGTTACAGTGACGTATCCATCACCAACATTGGATATTGATAATGCGACTGTTGAATCGGATATAAAAGGATTTCGAGCAGAGTAATCGGTAAGACCACTATAAATTTTATTGTTTGCTTGATCTTGATAAACAGTTCTTCCAAATCCAATTTGAACACTATTTACAATTAAGGGATCGGAACCAAATATAAGAGATCCAACAGAACATCCTAAACCAACAGCAGAAGATACTAAACTTACAATTTGTGATTTTTTGTAATTAATTTGGTTATTAAGATCTAAAATTTTTCGATCTAAAATTTCTGCGCTTTCTCTAAAACTTTCTATCTTATTCTCCAGATCTTCTATGTCTGATCTTTTTTTGGTAATTGGAAGTTGAACTGGGTTTTCTATGATATTATCATTTTGATTCCAAGTTCCATCAGGATTTTGACTAATATCCTTAAGAGTTAAAGTTTCTGTTGGGGTTTCTTTAATTTGATTTGTATTATAAGTATCTAAAGAATTTAAGTCATCTTGAAGATACTTAATAACCTGTTTGGGTGCGCCTGTAGTCATCTTTTGTTAATCTGATAGTTCATATAGTCGGTATTGTTGCCAGGATAGTCTACATATTCTCCTTGATATTCTGGAATATTTCTTTCAACATCTTTTCTTTCACCACATATTAGGTAATAACAATTTGTGGAAGTATTTTGTCTATTTTTAATATATATTCGATTGTCTTGAATCATCTCCACAGATAATTCCTGATAATCACCAATAGGTGTAAGAGATACTGTGATTGTGTCCTCATCGACTAGACCTTTCCAATACTCTGGCAGTTCAATGATATTTCCTGTTAATTTTCCCCTGTAATGAACATCTGCTGTTGGTCCTTCGATACAAACGTGTCTTAATCTCCAACCTTCTTTTATTGGATGAGGAATATCAAAATCTTTCTTTCCAATACATCCACTGATATTCAGTCCTGTGATAGATCCACCAAAAGCACTAATGTTAATAGTTGGTCCTCCAATGTAAATATCAAGTCCTCCGATAGTTACATTTTTCCCAGTAATAGTAGTATTTTTTCCAATAAGAGAACTTTCTATTGCTTTTAAGGAGTTGGAAACTACAGCAGACCTTAATTCTGTACCTGTCGTTACATTTTCTCCGACAGTAATATGTGCCCCAAGTTGTGTTGTGACTCCATCGTGTAAATTTAATCCAAAAGTATTCATTGTTAATGGTTTGTCTGGCGCTGGTCCAGCCCCAATCACCGCAGTTCCTAAAGTTGCTAAAGATCCTGTTCCAAAGTATCCAGCATAAATGGATGCCGTTCCTGGAAATAATCCACGAATTTCATTTGGAATGACTAACGCAGTATCGAAAATAGGATGCGTTACATTAAAGTTAAAAGATTCAAGAAATGTGTACGCCATATCACTTACAACTCGCAGAGACTCCGGTTAATAAATCAGTAATGACTGATGGTAGAATTGAATTTAGTAGTGGACTGAATGGTGACCCACCTTGAATAATTTCTCCAACCATATTGATAAAGTGATCTGTGACAATATTGACCTCTGCTTCTCCTCTGACACAAACTTTTGTTCCAGACAGAGTTAATTGTTCTCCACTATCAATCGTGACTCCACCATTTGCTTTCAGTAAAAAAGCACCATTATCAGTATCGGGACCACGAGATTCAATGTAAATATTTTTCGCAAGTATCTTTACATTTCCAGAAGGTGCGGAGAAAACAATGTCTCCATTCTCGCAATAAACACCATAACCAATATCTTCTTCTTCAGATTTATCTCTACCTTGACCTAAATTGTGCCCACAAGTGATAATGTTTTTACCTTGAATGTGTTCGGTTTTGCCACCCTCACTTGTGTATTTTAATGTTGAATTTGATTTTACCGAAAATCTATATTCAGTTCCATCATCTGCTTCTTTAGGACCTCCTGGTCCAAAGAACATTGTGCCGTGGGCATTATCAGTAACAATGTATTCTGGCGGTCTTTTTTGAGTCATTTATTTTAACACACAATCAACAACTTGAATAAGTCTAGAAGGAACAAAATCTGGTTGTTCCTGAACATATTGCTCTCTTTGAACAAATCTCATCACAGGGCGAACTTCTAATCCAGATCCAGTATCACTATTTATTGTGATTTCTGGAATCTCGGCAAATCCACATCCAGAATTTAAAACTTCCATTGATACAATTTGTCCAACTTCTGTAATTTGAATTTTTATTTCCAATCCTGGTAGATCTGGAGCAATGGATACACTATCTGTAGGTAGATATCCAATTCCCGTATTTACAATTTCAATACGATCCAGACAAGTTACATACTCTCTTGTTGTAGTTTCCACTGGAGAAATTAACTCTGTAGGAATTGTACCAAACTCTGTGGTTCCTGAAACATAGTTCAAATAACCAGTTCCACTATTGACCATTACAACATCTACAACCTGACCTTCATTATTAATTACTGTATAAGCAGAGGCATAATTTCCATTTTCACAATTGTCCTGAAATGTAACAAATGGTGGAGCAGTATATCCAGCACCACCATATGTTAAATCGACACCAACAACTTGCCCGATTGAATTAACAACAGCACTTCCAACTGCTCCGACTCCACCTCCACCAAAAAATACTACATTTGGTGGACCACATCGGAAGGCACCTGGAAAACATTCTACTCCAAAAGGTGTTATACCACTCGCAAGAGTTTCACCATCTAATTTTTCGTCACCAAAGATTCCTACATCAGGTAAAGCACCTCCGATGAAGTTATCTACACTTTCCAATATACTATTTTCAAGTTGATCTGCGTTAGGAATTGGTAAGAAATTCTTGAATGATTCTTCCATTTCTGGCGTTGGTCCCGCTCCGGCAGATGCTTTCCACGAATTAATTTGAGGGCACTTTGGTTTAGCACATAAGAAAGATTCGAATCCAAGAATAAAATCAATTGCCTGAAAGACGTTACCAGCAATTTTAGCGACTCCACCAAGAACGTCATTAATTCCAGCAAGAATTGGTGCGAGTGCTCTGTCTGTTTGGACGGCGAGATTATTAATTAAAGCACTTGTAAATTGTTCTACAGCACAGATAGGAGCATTGATCACATTTCCAATCATAGCAAATAGAAAATCTACGACTAGATTTCTTAATCCTTTAATAATCTCATTGAATTTACAAATCAAAGCATCAATAATTGCTTTAATGACAGCATTCTTAAGATTTTTAGAAAGAGATGTTAAGATACGATCAATGACTTTTTCAATTAATTTTCTTAAAAGATTTAAAATATAATTACGAACTCTTTGAATCAATAACTTTAAGATTGATGCTATGATGTCAGCAGTTCTAGCAATAATGGAAGTTAGATTTTGAATTTTATTAATTGTTCCTTGGACATAAAGATTATAATACTTTCGGATTCCTTTAAGAAAATCAAAGAAGTTTAGTAGTGCGTTATTGATTGAGGCAAGAGTGCTCTTTCCACAAGGATTTCCTGAATCTAAACGTAAATTTTCAATATATGCTTCTAGTGCTCTTAACGCAGAATAATTATATGCCTCCTTACATTTTTTTCCATCACCAGACCAAGATGTTGTTGTTTCTAACTGCTTGGCACATTGATTTTCAATATCTTTTATCTTATCTTCTAATGATTTTTCTAAATTTGCTAATGCCTGTATTTTATCGCCATAAGAACTAATCAGTTCAGCATATTGTGGAAACTCATTATATAAATTTGAAGTAATTCCAGATTTTTTAATACGATCTAATAAAGTTTGTTGTGGCGGACCAGCAGATATTATAATATTATCTAACTCAACAGCATCATTCTGAACAAGACCTGTAATAAGTTGAAAATCTTCACGAAGTTGTGTGAGTTCCTTATCACTGCTAGATGGTGTTGGTTCTGCTGGAGATTCTTGTAGTGGAGGTTCAGCAAGTCTAATTTCTTGAATTTCTTGAATTTTTTCTAATGTAATAGGCGTTGGTTTTCCTACCGCACCTGTAGTAAGATTTTTGACTATGGAGTTACCATCTGCTGTAATTTCTACAACGTATTGTTGATTAGGATTTTTACCCTCTACAGGAATTTGCTTTCCTTGATTTTCATTAATAAAATTTTGTATTTTATCTTGCGACATTATAAATCTATTCCTCCCTAGTTCTGGTATTTATCAGGCAATTTTTTGATTATTAAGAATTAGGTCTTCCTGATCTTTTGGTATTTCTTTTGCTTTTTCAAATTCCTGTTTTGTTGGTTGTGCTGGTTCTTTCGGTTTATCACCACCAAGAACCTGACCAAAGTGAGGTGAAAATGAATTATATCTTGTAATGTTTTTAAAACCCGTTGATTTTTTCTGCCTTGCTTCTTGTAGAGAGATATTATTCTCGTAGGTTCCTCTACCTAAAACAGAGGTAATTACTGGCACTTGATTAAATGGGTCTATAAAATAACCACGAACCCATTCTCCTCCAGTAAGACCGGTAGATCCACGACTTGCGTTTCCTTGTGTTGTTGGTCTTTCGACGATTGCCCAAGGTAATTGCTCATCTGGCGTTACAGAACCAGATTTGTCGTGAATTCCAACTATTCTTACTTTAACTCTATCTCCCCATCCGTCAGAATCAGTCTTATCTAGAGTTTGGTTGGGAGGAACTTGCCCAAGAAACCATTGGTAATTGATTCCAGCAAATCCTATGTTATCTACAGATTTTGACATCTTATTTTGTTATTAATCCGTATGTGTCTCTCACTAAAGTTAATGATGTAAACGATCGTGTAGGGTCAAAACTATGGCACAAATTAACAATTAAATATTTTCCACTTTGATGTTCATCATAGGCACCAAGATTTTTATTATCTATAGTGACTTTTTCAAATAAACATTCAACGACATCACCAGCCCTTAATTGAGGATTACAAGGTACAACTATATTTAAACCTTGAGTAAATAACAAATTATATCTAGTGGTAGATTTTGCTTGCCACTGCTTTGGATCATTGTTAACATCGATACCAACACCCGAAGTTAAACTAGAAACATCTAAAATATGAAAATGTGTTCTAGTAAAGTCATCAAATCCTTGAGGAATGTCTGCTTGCTTTCCTAGATACTTTTCAAGTTTTTGTTCTCCTAGTTTTACAATAACTTCATCATACTTAAATGTTCTCGGATCAAAAAATATATTTCTTGATGAATAAACGCCAGACCTCAAAGCATTAATTGTATTTTGATTTTTGAATGGTTTTAAAGAAAGAATTTTAAAATCATTATTATCATCTGCTCGTAATACAGAATTTCTCACATAGGTTGCTTTTGGTCTAGAAGATATTAAATTGCTTATTGATTTGAAGTTAATTCCAGATGCTGTTTCATAGAAAAAATATCCAGGATCTTTATGTGCTGCTGGAACAGACTTTGATGCTAATGTAACAAGAACTTTGAATGGATCTTGATTTGCCCCATAGAAATCATATGAAAATTTTGTTTCATCTATGAATATTTTACTTGATTGTATTTTTAATTCATCTCTTAAAATTTTTCTAATGCTATCTGATATTTTACCCGTATATGTTTTAGATACAATTGTTTTTTCATTTTCAACTGACAATTTTGATGTTAAAGCTAGTGTAAAAACTTCTCTATTTGATTCTTGTGCTGCTACAGGAGCACCATTTACAATCAATGGATTTAATTGAAAATCAAGTGTTCCTTGTTTAGATCTGATTTTAAATTCCAGATTTTCATTTCCAGTGATAGGTAATGAATTTACAATAGATCCAGTTCTACCTTGCTTATCTTGAGAACTACTGGTAGGAATTAGAGAACTACCAGTGTCTACAAGAACCATATTTGCTGTGACTACTGGAGAAAATACACTTTCATAATACTTAAATGAAATCGTTTTGCCAGCAAGATCTACTCTCTTACCATTTCTATCAATGTATAGATGTTCGTATAGTGAGGATACTGATGCTGACATTTATTTAAACTAGAAGTAATGGATTTATTTCTGGTATGGTATTACTTTTTGATTCACTATTACTATTTACTCTAAATGGAATAGGCATTGGAACTGGTTTTTCGATTACTTGTGTAACAAGGAAATCAAAACTACCCATTGCCATTAAAGAGTCTTCTGGATTTGTTCCGATTTTTGTACTCACTTGTAATGGTTTTACTTGTTTTTGTTTATCTTTTATTTTTTTGAGCGCACTTGGTGTGGGTCCACTATTTAAGTGTCCAAGAAGATACTTATTTCCATTTTCATCAATAATAATCAGACTATTTCCATATCCAGCATTGTAACCTTCATCATATTCTACGAATTTTAGATTTGCTCCAACACTAATTGATGATCCAAGATTTGCTGGATAATCAAATCCTCTATGACCTCTTCCAGCACCAATACCATCTCCCTGTGATAATTTACTCAAAGGAACTCCCCCAATAAAGATATTGTCAAGAACATTTTTTGGAATTGCTCCCCCAGCTCCACCATAACCATCTCCTGTTTCAATATGTAAATGTGGTCCACTAGATCGACCAGTTCTGCCAATAGTTCCAAGTATATCTGTAGGATCAACTTTAATTCCATTTGGAGCACTTACGCCTCCAGGAGAAGGAGTAGGCGATGGAGTTCTTCTAGCACTAGGTGATATTTTTGAACCTGGAGGTTT
>Ga0099849_1001263_pt1 | contig 11794 bp, 17 predicted proteins | sample CB_VirMetaG_4_FD_78177 | JGI IMG/M metagenome (GOLD analysis project Ga0099849, IMG submission 78177) | Freshwater to marine saline gradient viral communities from Chesapeake Bay - CB_1508_1M Viral MetaG | ecosystem: Environmental > Aquatic > Marine > Coastal | place: USA: Chesapeake Bay... | reverse complement strand
GTATAAGAAGGGTCTTAAGAAGAATGATGGCACACATTTTGCCGACGCGAAGGGACTTCGCGAATTCAATTCTTACGGAATTGAAATTATAAGATACATCAAAAAGAATAGAGGTAAGTATTTCTCTAAACGTGGTTGGTGGTTAGTTGGGTGTGAGGTACCAATTGTACTTGCGCCTAATCCGCGTTTACCTCGCGTTAAATACATGGGCTTTTTGGATGTCGTAATGTATAACGAAAATACAAAGAAATTCGTTATAATTGATATAAAAACATCAACTAAAGGATGGGGTCCTAAAGAACGTAAAGATAAAACCAAACAATACCAACTAGTTCTATATAAAAAATTCTTCGCTGAACAATACAATGTTGATATAAACGATATTGATATTGAATTCTTTATAGTGCGTAGACAGCTCTGGGAATCAAGTGATTTCCCAATTAAACGAGTACAACAATTTAGACCACCTTCAGGTAAAACTTCAGTTAATAGAGCTACTAAATTATTAGAAGAGTTTCTAGAAAATTGTTTTACAGAGGAAGGATTTAGTAATAAAGAAATGCCTGAAACACCTAATAATAATTGTAAATGGTGTCCATATTTTAAAACACATTTGTGTGAATCAACATTTGAAAATAAGTCTAGCAAATTTTTTAAATAGACTTGGATAAATAAATAAAAATAATTATTTTATATAAAAAATTAAATTATGTCAATACAAGTTTTTAAACCAAAATATCGTACTGATGAAGTTTTAGAAGAAATCAAAGAATGTCTTGAAATTGGATGGACAGGAATGGGTTTTAAAACTGAAAAATTAGAACAAGAATGGAAAAAATATACTAATTTTGATAATGCTCATTTTGTAGCCTCTAATACGGTAGGTCTTCAAATTGCTCTTAAAGTATTAAAAGACGTAAATAAATGGAGAAATAATGATGAGGTAATTACAACTCCTCTTACATTTGTATCATCTAATCACGCTATTCTCTATAACAATCTAAAACCAGTATTTGCAGATGTAGATGATCAATTATGTTTAGATGTTAAAAGTATTGAATCTAAAATTACCCGTAAAACTAAAGCAGTAATGTTTGTAGGTATTGGAGGTAATATAGGACAATATAATGAAGTTAAAAAACTATGTGATAAACATAATTTAAAACTTATTTTAGATGCTGCTCATATGGCAGGTACTAAAGTAAAAAGAACCTTTTTTGGAGTAGGATCAACTGATTCTCATATAGGATGGGATGCTGATGTAACAATTTTTAGTTTTCAATCAGTAAAAAATATGCCTACTGCTGATGGTGGGATGATTTGTTTCCAAAATAAAGATTATGATGCTTTAGCTCGTAAACTTTCTTGGTTAGGAATTAGTAAAGATACTTTTAATAGAACTAATTCAAAAGGAAGCTATAAATGGGATTATGATGTAATTGATTTAGGATTTAAAGCCCATGGTAACTCAGTAATGGCTTCTATGGGATTAGTAGCATTACGTTATTTAGATGAAGACAATTCTCGTCGTAGAGAAATTTGTAATCTTTATGATCAAGGATTTAAGGGTGAAAATTTAATCATTCCAATTTCTCATAATCCTGAATGCACATCATCAAGACATTTATATCAAATTAAAGTTCCTAATCGAAATGAAGTAATGGAATATTTAAATGCTAATGAAATTTATCCTGGAGTGCATTATAAAGATAATACTCAATATGAAATGTATTCTTATGCTCAAGGTACTTGTCCTAATGCTGCTAAATTAAGTGAAGAAGTAATTTCTTTGCCTCTTCATATGTTTTTAACCGAAGAAGATATTAAAAAAATTATTAAAATTGTTAAAAAAGCGGTAAAAAGATGAAGTTAGAACTAGTAAATTGTGATGAACAATATTGGGAATTTGTTCGTAAATTAAGAATTGATCCATCAAACCAAGAAGGTTTTTTTACCCATGCTGAAATTACTCCGGAACAGCAAAAAACCTATATGGCTATAAATTTTGGGAGTTATAAAATTTGTTTAGCAGATGGAGAACCCTCAGGTTATGTAGGATTACTTAATGGACATGAGATTACCTATTGTGTGTCTCCTAAATTTCATGGTAAAGGAATCGGTACATTTATGATTAAAGAATATGCTCCACGTTGGGGTGAAGTAGATGCTTTTGTTAAAATAGATAATATTGCCTCTCAAAAAGTATTTGAAAAACTTGGATGGGAAAAACAATTCTATTATAAATTTTCAAAAAAATGATATATGTATATCAAAACAATAAATAATAAAGATTATGAGTAAAAAAGACATGACATTAACTTCAGTTAAAGTCCAAAGTGGTTTATTTGAAGATTTTAAAATTGCTTGTGTAAGATATAAGTTTTCTCTACAAAAACTTGCTGATCGCACAATCCATTTGTATCTTACAGATGAAGATTTTAGAAAAAAAATCCACTCACACACAGATTTAAAAATCGAAGATTAAATTTTAATTAAATAGTTTTAATGGAAAAAGTTTTTAACTATCTTCCCCAAACAGAGAGGAAGAAAATCCTTTTAATTACAGACGATATTAGAGTCCACTCAGGAGTAGCTCAAATAGGCAGAGAAATTGTAATTAATACTGCCCAACATTTTAACTGGGTCCAATTAGCAGGTTCTATCAACCACCCAGATAAAGGTAAACGATTTGATATATCTACTAGTACCAATGAAAATGCAGGAATAGATGATTCTTATGTATTTTTATATCCTGTTGACGGATATGGTGACCCCAATGTTTTACGTCATGTAATAGAATTAGAAAAACCAGATGCAATTTTATTAATTACTGATCCTCGTTATTTTGAGTGGTTATTTGCTATGGAAAATGAAATCCGTAAGGATATTCCTATTGCTTATCTTAATATTTGGGATGATTATCCGGCTCCACTGTATAATAAAGCTTTTTATGAAGCATGTGATTTATTAATGGGAATTTCAAAACAAACAGTAAATGTAAATAAATTAGTTTTAGGAGATAAATCATCTGATAAAATTATTAAGTATATTCCTCATGGTTTAAATACTGATTTTTTCTTTCCTATAGATGAAACTTATCCTAAATTAAAAGAATTTAAAGAGTTTAGAAAAAATTTATTTAAGGGAAAACAATATGAATTTGTTTTATTCTTTAATTCTAGAAATATTAGACGTAAACAAATTCCTGATACTTTATTAGCTTTTAGATATTTTTTAGATAATTTGTCTCCTGAAGAAAGAACTAAAACAGCATTTTTAATCCATACAGATACTAGAGTAAGTGATCATGGAACTGATTTGAATGCTGTGGTAGAATTAGTATTAAATGAATATAAAGATCAAATCATATTTACGGATCAGAAATTTGGTACGGAACAGATGAATTGGCTTTATAATTGTGCTGATACTCAAATTTTATTATCTTCAAATGAAGGATGGGGTTTATCATTAACTGAAGCTTTATTAACAGCAACCCCTATTATTGCTAATGTAACTGGGGGTATGCAAGACCAAATGCGCTTTTCAGTTGATGGAGAATGGTTTACTCCTGATGCTGATGTTCCTTCAAACCATACAGGTAAATATCTAAACCATGGTAATTGGGCTTACCCAGTTTTCCCTTCTAATAGATCAATTCAAGGTTCTCCTAAAACTCCTTATATTTGGGATGATAGATGTCGTCCTGAAGATGCTGCTGAACAAATTATGAATGCTTATATGGACGGAATAAATGGTCGTATTGAAAAAGGATTAAATGGTAGAGAATGGGCTTTAGGAGATGAAGCTGGTTTTACTATGATTCATCAAGCTAAAAGAGTTATAGATGCATTTAATAAATTATTTGAAACTTGGAAACCTAGGGAAAAATTTGAATTTATTAATGTTAATGAAATTGAAAAAAAAGTTGTACCGCATAAATTATTATATTAATGAAAAATACACTAGTTATAAGTTCTCCTTTTGATACATACTCTGGATATGGTGCCCGAGCTCGTGATGTAATAAAAGCAATAGTAGAAACTGAAAAATATGATGTAAAGTTACTTTCTCAAAGATGGGGATCTTTACCTTTTGGTTTTTGTAAAGATAACCCTGAATGGAAATTTTTACTAGATTTAACTATACCTCAACCAATGACAACCCAACCAGATATTTGGGTTCAAATTACTGTACCAAATGAATTTCAACCAGTAGGGAAATACAATATTGGTATTACAGCAGGATTAGAAACAACCTTAGTACCTGGAGATTGGGTTGAAGGTGTAAACCGAATGGATTTAAATTTAGTATCATCAAATCATTCTTTAAAAGCATTTACTGATTCTATTTATGATAAAAAAGATCCTCAAGGTAATTCTCTAGGAAAAACTAAAGTTGAAAAACCTATTGAAGTTCTTTTTGAAGGAGCTGATTTAACCACATACTTCCCAGATAATAAACCTTGTTTAGTTGATTTTGATATTCCTGAATCATTCGCTTATTTATTTGTAGGACATTGGATGCAAGGAGATATTGGTGAAGATAGAAAAAATGTGGGATTATTAGTTAAAGCTTTTTATGAAACCTTTAAAAATAAAAAGAAAAAACCCGCATTAATTTTAAAAACATCTCAAGCTGGTTCTTCTTATATGGATCGAAATGCTATATTGAATAAAATTACCCAAATTAAAAACACAGTAAATTCCAATGATTTACCTAATGTATATTTACTTCATGGTGATTTTAGTAATGAAGAAATGAATTCTATTTATAATCATTCGAAAGTTAAAGCAATGGTTAGTTTAACTAAAGGAGAAGGATTTGGTAGACCATTACTTGAATTTAGTTTATCACAAAAACCTCTTATTATAAGCGGATGGAGTGGACATATGGATTTCCTCCACCCAGAACATAATATTATTATTGGGGGACAATTAGGACCAGTACATCCAAGCACTCAAAATAGTTTTATGAAAGATCCTAATTTTAAATGGTTTTGTCCTGATCATGGACAAATAGGACATTCTTTAAAAGAAGTATTTGAAAATTATAAAAAATATAAATCTTTAGGTAAACGACAAGCTTATTATAGCAAAACTAATTTTAGTTGGGAAAAAATGAAAGAAACATTATTTAATATCTTTGAAAAAAATATTCCTGAAATTTCTAAAGAAATAAATCTTAATATACCTAAATTAAATAAAATAGATGGATAACCTAATTATATGCCCCCGTTGTGAATCAGATGCGTGTTACGTAGATGAAGTAAGTAAAGATATTAAAACACATTTTTGTTATGGATGTGGTTTTCAAACTAACTCACTAATGAAAGAAGAGGAAGAATTTTATAACCAACAAATAGAATTTTTACCTGAATTATATAAAGACCTTATCTATACAGATGAAAATGGATTAAAATGGATGCCATCTGCAATTAATGTTGCTGATAAAGGAATGGTGTTTGCTAATGGTACTTCATCTAATAATTGGAATTGGAGTGCTGTAAAAGCAGTTCCTGTTACTGAAGAAGAAAAAGAAAAATATCCTATCCCTAATAAAGAAGGAGAATTTTATGAGTGGAGAATGGATATGACAACAAAAAGTAATTTTTCTGAGCGTGATTTTATGGATGCTCTTTCTTATATTAAAGTAATCCCAGAATGATAGATTTCCCACCAAACCCAAAGTTAACTGAAAAAGGTAAACCTAAGATAGCTTTAGTTGATATAGATGAAACTATATGTTATTATGAAGACCAAAACAATCGTAGGTATAATTTATCTATCCCTATTCAAGAAAATATAGATAAAATAAATAAACTATATGATAAAGGTTGGGAAATTACTTATTGGACAGCTAGAGGTTCCAATTCAAAAATTGACTACACAGAATATACTAGACAACAGTTAAAAGAATGGGGATGTAAATTTCATAATTTAATTACTGGAACAACGGACAATCCAAAACCTCATTTTGATTTAGTAATTGATGATAAAGCTAAAAGAATAGAAGAATTATGAAAATAAGTTACGCTATACCTGTTTGTAATGAATTAAATGAAGTACGCACTTTACTTAATTTTCTATATGAACACAAACAGGAACAAGATGAAATAGTAGTATTATACGATTCTGTTAATGGATCTATAGCTGTAGAAAGTTATTTACGAGCTCAAAACGTAGATAAAACTCGCTTTAGATGGCACCCATATAAATTTGAGGGTAATTTTGCCCAAATGAAAAATAAATTAAATAATCTATGTACTGGTGATTATATTTTTCAAATCGATGCTGATGAATTACCTACTGAGTATATGATGAAATTAATTCCCCAAATTATAGAAACCAACCAAGTAGATTTAATTAGAGTACCTAGAATTAATACAGTTGAAGGATTAACTGAAGGACATATACAAAAATGGGGATGGCAAGTAAATGAAAAAGGATGGGTAAATTACCCTGATTATCAATGGCGTATTTATAAAAATGATCCTAGAATTAAATGGAATGGAGAAGTTCATGAAAAAATAATTGGACATGCCACTTATGCTCATTTACCTATGGAAGAAACAGAATTAGCTTTACGCCACCATAAACAAATAGAAAGACAAGAAAAACAAAATTTATTATATGATACGATTAGTAATATTTGATTTAGATGGTGTGCTTGTTGAAGCTAAAAATCTCCATTTTGAAGCATTTAATAGAGCTTTAGGAGATAAATATGCTATTAGTTGGAAAGAACATTTAAGTAAATATGATGGGTTAAAAACTAATCAAAAATTAGAAATGCTTACCCAAGAAAAAAACTTACCTGTTGAATTACATTCTCAAATTTGGGAAAATAAACAAAAGTATACTTTACAAGAACTTCGTTTACTTAAACCAAATCAAACTTTACAATCAGTAATGAATGCATTAGTTGAGGATGGATATAAAATTGCTGTATGTTCTAACTCAATTAGAAAAACAGTTTTAACTGTACTTTCAAAGTTAGGTATTATGGAGTTTATGGATTATATTATTTCAAATGAAGATGTACAAAATTCTAAACCACATCCTGAAATGTATTGGAGAGCTATTTCAAAGATGGGATGTTTACCTGAAGAAACTCTTATTGTAGAGGATTCACCATATGGTTTATTAGCGGCTTCAAGAGCTAAAGCTCATGTTCTAAGAGTTAAAAATCCACAAGAAGTAACATATACTAACATATTTAAAAAATTAATTGAAATAAAAACAGGATATATAATGAAAACACCTAAATGGACAGACAAAAAACTTAATGTATTAATTCCAATGGCTGGTGAAGGTAGTCGATTTGCTCAAGCAGGATATACATTCCCTAAACCTTTAATTGACGTTAAAGGTAAACCTATGATTCAAGTAGTAGTTGAGAATTTAAACATGGATGCTAATTTTATCTTTGTAGTACGAAAAGAACACAGAGAAAAATACAATCTTGATTCTTTACTCAAATTAATAGCACCAGGATGCAAAATCGTAGAAACTGATGGGTTAACTGAGGGAGCAGCGTGTACCGCGTTATTAGCTAAAGATTTTATTGATAACGATGCACCATTATTTTTTGCTAATTCTGATCAATTTGTAGAATGGGATTCAAATGAATTTATGTATAAAATGAATGAAACTAATGCTGATGGAGGTATTGTTTCATTTACTGCTACACACCCAAAATGGTCATTTGCTAAAGTTGATGAAAATGGTTTAGTAACAGAAGTAGCTGAAAAGAATCCAATCTCAGATATTGCTACTGTAGGTTATTATTTCTGGAAGCAGGGCTCAGATTTTGTTAAATATGCTGAACAAATGATTGAAAAAGATATTCGTGTAAATGGTGAATTTTATGTTTGTCCTGTATTTAATGAAGCTATTAACGATTGTAAAGAAATTCGTACCTTTAACACAGATGGTATGTGGGGATTAGGCACACCAGAAGACTTAAAATATTATTTAGAAAATTTTAAATAATGCAAGGAGTTGTAATACAAGGACCTACTAATTATGTTGGAGAGGTATTACCTTTATATAAAAATATCCCAAATGTTGTTTGGTCAACTTGGGATAATGAACCTTTAGATAATATAGAATTAATAAAAAAGGAAGGAATAAAAGTAATACAAACCCCACCACCAACTTTTGGGGGATATTTAAACGTTAATTTCCAAACTATTAGTAGTTATAAAGGAATTAAATATTTAAAAAGTAAAGGTATTACTGAAGCTCTTAAAATTAGAGGTGATATAAAAATAGATAAATTAAAATTATTTTTAAAGTTATTAAAGGGAGACAATATGTCTTTCATATCTATATGTAAACCTAATGTTAGGAGTTTACATTATGAATTAATTTATTCACATACAAGTTTTGATTTTCCTGGAGATCATATAATATATGGGAATATAGACAATCTTGAAAAATGTTTTAATTTTACTGTTGAAAATAATATGCAAATCACACCTGAATCATTAATTGCTTATAGTTATTTGTATAATTCTAATTTGGAGTTTAAATTAGATTATCATACATTTATAAAATATGGAATTAGTTTTTTTGCCCAAAGATGTTTAGATAACAATATTAAAATTAATTGGCTTAAATCAAAATGGGATAATTTATTAACACACTCCGCAGATAAAAATTTATATGATTACTAATAAAAAAATATCATTTATTATTCCTGTACTTAACAATTTTAAGTATACAAAAGCCATCTATGAAAATATTACCTCATACTTCCCAGAAGATGAAATTATAATCTCAGATGGAGGAAGCACAGATGAAACCTTAGATTATTTTTCTAAAGTAAAAAATCCAAATCTTCTTTTAATAAATAACGGACCTTGTAATAATTGCGAAAATATTAATGCTGGGGCTTTAGAAGCAACAACTAATTATTTAGTTTTTTTGCATAATGATATGTTTGTTCCTTCTAATTTTAAATCTAATTTGTTAGAAGATATTCAACCTAATACAATTTTATCTTATACTAGAGTTGAACCCCCCATTTTTCCCCAAGAACACCCAGGTAAAGTAGTAAAAGATTTTGGAAATAATTTAGATACTTTTAATAAAAAAGATTTTGAATTATTTGCTAGTGATTATAATTCACCTCTTCAAGAAGGAGGAAGTCAACTTTTTATTTCTTGTTACAAATCAGATTGGATAGGATTAGATGAAACTACTTTTGTCCCTCCTCAAATGTGGGCCGCCGATGATGATTTACATTTAAGATTTAATATTAAAGGATTAGAAAAAAAAGTTAGCAAAGCATGTGTATATCATTTTGTTAGTAAAACTTCTAGACAAGGAAACTACCAAGAAGGAGAAAGACAATCTAATTTTAATTTTGTTAAAAAATGGGGGTTTAGAAAATCTCATTTTAATATAGTATATAATAAAAAAGTTATAGTAAAAAATAATAAAATGCTTAAAGATCAATTAAGTATTTGGTTTAATGATGGAAAAGATATTATTGTTGAAATTGATGAAAATACATTTACCCAACAAGATTTTACCTACATCCAGCAATTAAATGATATTATTAAAGATAATGGAGAAATAGGAACATTTTCTATTGGAAATCTTATTATTAATATAAAATCATTAAATGAGCATCAAAACAATTTAATAAATATACATTATGCTTAAAAAATATTTTTATTATAACAAAGTTGATTTAAGAAAAGAACCTATTTCTAAAATAGTAGCTCCAAGTAGACTTAAAGCCGCTAAATATTTTGCTGCTGTAAAACGAATGTCATTAAAGAAATTTTTACAAATTTGGTCTGTTTCTCGATGAAAGAATTTGGTAAACATCTAAACCTAAGAAGAAAACATAATCCCTTAGAAGAAAAAGATTATTTTTGTGACCTTATAGACATATATGAGGCAACAGTAGCTCGAAGTAAAAAATTATACCACGAATATGGAATAAAGTTTGCGGATTATGATGAAAATTTCCTTATTATTATAGACAATTTATTGTATCTTAAATATGGAGAATGGAAAGCAGAAATTATTACTTGGTATGTTTGGGAACGTATAGATGAAGAAGATAATATCCTAGATCTAGAATATGAGAATACAAAAACTGGGTTTAAAAAAACAGTTATAGTAAAATGTTCCGAAGATTTATGGGATATCTTGAAAGAAATAGAAGAACACTAATTTAATATATGTATGTTGTAATTAAATTTACAACATTATGACAAAAAATTGTATTAAGTGTGGAAATAAAATCCACCCTTTAAGAATTAAAGTCTTACCTAATACTACTACTTGTGTTGAATGCTCAACAGCAATCGCTAAACAAGGACGCCCTGTAATGAGAGGTAATGTAGATAAAGATGATAATTGGGTAGACATTGAATTTATAGATTAATGCCTAAAGCAAAACCACTTTCAGTAGAACAAATTAGAGCAGCAATGAATAAGACTAAGTCTAACAGAGCTGCTTCACGTTACTTAAATGTTTCATATCAACATTATAAGAAATGGGCTAAACTATATGATGCTACTGAAGAAGGTTACCCTAACCTGTTTGAGCAACATAAAAACCAATCAGGTAAAGGTATCCCTAAATTTTTAAACAACAGTAAAGACGATCGCTCAGTATTAGATATTATTGAAGGTCGTCTTGACCCATCTTCCTGGGATCCTCAAAAAATCAAATATAGATTATTTGAAGAGGGTTATATGAAAGAAGAATGTTATAATTGTGGTTTTCATGAGCGTCGAGTAAGTGATTATAAAATTCCATTAATTCTTAACTTTAAAGATAGAAATAAACAGCATTACCGATTAGATAATCTAGAAATGTTATGTTATAATTGTTATTTCCTATTTATGGGAGACATATTTGATGACAAACAACTTGAAGGCCTAGAAGACCACAAACCAATGAACCAATCAGAAGTAGATTGGGAATTAGATTCTTATCAACTAGAACGTTTAAAAGAATTAGGTTTAGGTGGTGATGATGAAGATGATGGCCTTGATATTATTTCTAGATTATGAGTAAAAAACGAGTCCCATTATTAAAAAAACAAAAGAAGAAAAAACATGATTCTATTGTTAACGATTTTGAAAAAACAAAACAAAAACATCTTGAAAAACTTGCAACAAAAGAGTTGGAGAAACAAGAAAAATTTAGTAGATTACGGGAAAAGAACGTGAATAAAGACTTCTTAAATCTATTTTAAATGGAATACAAACCAAAAGAAATAATAGTTAATTCAGTAGATGATTTTCAAGAAATGATCGATGAAAAAGATTTCAGAATCGCTAAATCAATCGTTGAGGGTATTTTAGCTAATTTAGAAAACCCTAAAAAAAACATCCATTTACTTTCTATAGTGTGTACTGATGATGATGCTATTTATGATATTACTGTTGAAAAACAACATTTTGCTACTACATTAGAGGAAAATTTAGCTCACTATGTGAGAGAAGAAAAATATGAAGAATGTCAAATTATTGCTGACACTATTGCTGAATTAAAAGGCAAACAATTAAGTAATTTAATTTACCAAATCTCAGGATCTAAATAAAATGAAAAAGGTTATGTTATTGGGTCTAATACCTGTTTTTATAGGTAGTAGTACGTCCCCTAAATTAGAAATTTGTTATGAAGAAACTATTACTGAACTTGAGCCTAAGGACATACCGGTGGTTATTTCTGAACGAGATCTAGTCTCCGCTCTTATTCATGTTGAGTCTCGTGGTAATGATTCTGCTATTGGAGACAGGCATATTGTAGGAGGTGAAGCAGT
>Ga0099849_1001261_pt1 | contig 11798 bp, 14 predicted proteins | sample CB_VirMetaG_4_FD_78177 | JGI IMG/M metagenome (GOLD analysis project Ga0099849, IMG submission 78177) | Freshwater to marine saline gradient viral communities from Chesapeake Bay - CB_1508_1M Viral MetaG | ecosystem: Environmental > Aquatic > Marine > Coastal | place: USA: Chesapeake Bay... | reverse complement strand
TTGAAAAGAATGTCGTTGTGACAAAATACCACAATATCATTTTTAGTTTCTTTTAGAGCTTTATTGTAAAATTTTGTTAAAGGTTCTCCTTTATTGATATACTCAATTATTTCCACATCTTTTACACCCACAGTATCTTTAATATGTGATAAATGTTCTGGTGTGGAATTAGGGGTACAATAAACGACACTAATCATTATAAGTAACTTTTTACTGTTTCTACAATTCCTAAATTAAAATCAACTTCTGGTTTCCATCTTAATTTAGTGTAAATTTTATCAAAATTAACTGAATACCTCAAATCGTGACCTAACCTATCATTAACAAATGAAATTAATCTAGAAGATGTGTTGTGTGGTAAGTCATTTAATTTATCATAAGTTGAACAAACTTTTTTTACGATTTCTAAGTTACTTAATTCATGGTTACCACCGACATTATATCGTTCACCATTTTTACCAAAATGAAAAACTTTATCAATAGCTTTAACATGGTCTAAAACATGAATCCAATCTCTTATATTTTCACCATCACCATATATTGGTATTTGTGTGTTATTTTTTAAGTTTTGTATTATTTTTGGTATTAATTTTTCACTGTGTTGGTTTGGTCCATAATTGTTTGAACAATGTGTCACACAAACTGGTAAACCATATGTTTTAAAAGCGGCCAAAACTAAAAAATCAGCTGAAGCTTTTGAAGCTGAATACGGTGAACTAGGTGAGAAAGGTGTGAACTCATAAAATGTTCTACCATCCTCAAATTCTAAACTACCATAAACCTCATCGGTAGAAATTTGTAAAAACTTATTTACGCCGAATTCTAATGAGGCATTTAGTAAAATTTGAGTACCAACTACGTTTGTATTTATAAACGTGTTTGGTTCTTCTATTGAATTATCTACATGAGTTTCTGCGGCTAAATTAATTACACCGTCAAACCTATATAAATCAAATAAACCGTTGATGAATTTTTCATTAGAAATATCTACTTTATGAAATTCAATTTTATTTATATATTCACCTAAATTTTCTAAATTACCAGCATACGTTAAAAAATCTATTACGTGTATATTATAGTTTGGGTATTTGTCCACCATATATTTTACTAAGTGTGAACCAATAAAACCAGCCCCACCAGTTATTAATATATTCTTTTTTTGCATCACGTTATTATTTTATACCAGTACTACCAAAACCACCACTTTTTCTGTTGGAGTCACTTAGTGTACTAACTTTATTTAACTCACCCCAAACTTTGTCTAATACCGGTGAAATTACCCCTTGAGCTATTCTATCACCATTTTGAATTTCAAAATTTTCAGTACTTAAATTAATTAATATTATTTTAACTTCACCTCTATAGTTAGAGTCTACAGTACCTGGTGTGTTTAAGACAGTCAATCCATTTTTCAAAGCTAAACCGCTCCTAGGACGAACCTGTAATTCATAACCTCTAGGAACCTCAAAGTAAAGTCCCGTGGGTATTAATTTTCTCTCCATTGGTTTTATGGATAAAATTTCACCGTCAATTAAGTTAGCTCTAAAATCAAATCCACTATCACCTTCGTGAAAATATTTTGGGTCTTCATTATTACTTTTGTTTATAAATTTAACATTAATTTTGGGTTGTTTTGGTTGAGGAATAGTTTGTAAATTTTTCAAATCATCAAAACCAATCCCCAAATTATCTAACAATCTTTCCCTCTCTAAATTTGGTTCGGAATCCACAACTTCTGTCAATTGTGAAATTGTTTCCTTTAACTTTTTTATATCAGATATTATTTTTTGTTTTGCCATTATGAAATCTTTTTCACTAAATTTATTAAAGATGTTACATCTTTCTCACAATATTCTTTTATTTTCTCCAATCTTTCATCCACACTACCTTGGTCAAATGCTGTGTAATAAAATTTATGTAAATTTTCACCTTTAACATCACCATCTTTTGGAGAATCGATTCCTAATGATGCACAAATTAAATCTAACGAAGATAATCCAATATATGAATTAAAACTCCACACCTCTTTAGTGTCTACAACTTTAGTTTCCCAAGGTTTGTCATTGTATGTCGGTAATATTTTCGGTAGTTTCAAACCATGAACCAACATTTTTTTACCAATGTACGGTAAATCAAAATTTTTAATATTGTGGCCACATAACCTAAAACCTAGTTTATCTACTCTATTGAATAGTTTAGACACATTTTCCAATATTTCTTTTTCATCACCAGTAAAACTATCTAATTTTAGATTGCCATCTGGTAGTATGAAACCAACGGAAACACACACTATTTTACCAAACTCTGGTAATAGAGCTGCTTTTTTAATGAACATTTCCTCACTATTAAGGTCACCATCGTTAGGATACCTTCTTTTACAGTAATCGTAACCACTTTCTGACCACATTTTATTTAAATGTGGAAATTCGGTACTTAAAGAATCTAAATCTCCTTCTATCCCTACAGTTTCTATATCTAAAAATAAAAGTTTATTTATATCATTAATCATTTTTGGTAATATTTAGGTGTTAACATTGGGTGTAAAATATCTTCGTAAGGTGCTTTAACTAAAGATACTATTTCAGAATCTCTAGTGTCTTCGTTTAAGTACCTACTAACTCTTGTAGTAGCTTCAAAAACCGATTCAGCTTCTACAATATATTTAAATTTTTTAATTTTTGGATTACCGTTACCGTCTAAGGCTCCAGTTTCAAATGCTACAATCGCTTGATAATACATGTTAATATTTTTTTAATGTGATTTTATTATTTGTTTATAAATTTGTGCTCTTTTTTCAGTTACTCTATCTATGTGATATTTTTGTACAGATTCATACAATTTTTCTCCCAAATCTTCAATCAATGATGGATTATTAACCAATCTTTTTATGTGTTGTGCCCATTGTTTGTGGTTACGTGACGCGTCAATAAGTAATGAATTACCTTTATTATTAAACGTACCACCTTTTTCATAAGCGTTTATACAATCTATTTGGTATGGTCCAAAATCTTGAGCGATTAAAGCTTTTTTGTGGAATCCAGCTTCAATAACCTTAAGTTGTGATTTAACACGGTTAAATGTGTGGTGTTTTAGAGGAGCTAAACTAATATCGAATTTATTGTAATTACTAGCATATGTTGTTATCGGTTTAGTCCACACCCTCCTATATGGTGTGTCTGAATCACCAAATTCTTCACCAAATTTAAATTGCATTAACTGATTCATTTGTTCTTTATCTACAATTCTATAATTCGCTGTGAATATTTTTTCATATTCATACCACACAGATTCTTTTGGTGTTATTTTTCTTGTTCTTTCTTGACCATTTTGTGGGTTTATTTCTGTTACACTACCCCTCGTATCGAAACCACAAAGAACAAATTGTAATTTATCTTTTAAATGGAATAACTTATCTACAGTACCATCAATTATTTTTAAATCGGCCAAATGTGAAGAACCACCTAACCAACCAACTCTAACCCTATCACTTTCTTCTGGTTTAATAGAAAATTGTTTTTCTTTTGGGTCCACACAATTTGGTAAAACAAAAACATTCTTACAATGTCTTTTTATTTCTTTTGCGAAAATTGGTGTGGTGGTTGTAACATAATCAGCCAATTTTAAATTAGCCACAATCAATTCGTCCATTTTTTTATTACGAATCAAACCATACGCGGGATGTTCTATATTTGGTAACCAATAGTCGTCAAGGTCCATGATGGATGGGATACCTAATTTTTTAATTGTAGGCATCACTTGTCTTGATAAGTTATAATCTGGGTGTAATGTCCTATGGTAATGTATTAAATCGTATTTTTTTAAATAGTTTTCGTCATTTAATTTAGGTTCATAATCTATATCAACCCAAAAATCATCACCAAATTTTTCTTGTAATTTTAAATGTTGGTCTATAGACCTAAATTTAGAAACACCAGTCCTATCACTAGGGAGTACTAATATTTTATATTTCGCCATATTTTATTTTCTAAGTTTTTAATTGTTAAAAATATACTTAGAAATGACACAATAGTCAAATAAAAAACCCCTATATAATATAGAGGTTTAGTTATTTATAAATGTGAAAAAATTTATTCAAGACCAATTTTTGGTATCGGTGTACCAACAGGATACGGAACACCTTCTTTAGCTGCGGTAACCGAAATCATACTATCTTTTACGTGAATTGCCTTTCTTAGTGGTACAGCAGCTTCATTAAGAGGACCATAACATTTAGCTAAAATAATTCCAGTTTCAGTAGTATCGAATATTATACCTGGCATTGCAAACATATTACTCATACTAGTAGTATCGTGATTTGTATTTACTGTAAATTTTCTGTTGATTGGGTTCATCCATTCCCATTTTTTTGTTGTTGGGTTAAATTGTGGTACACTATCTGTCTCACTAAAAAACCAAAATAACGACCACACTGTACTGTCTGTACCATCTGGAGTCTGTTGATTTTCATTCACATTAAAGTCACCCCAAGTTCCACCTTTACCATACATAGATAAATTACTTATTGACGGACCTTCTAATACTGGACAAATCGCACAACCTTCATCGAACTCTCTACCTTGTACCATAATTTTTTTACCTGTTGGTACAGCCCCAGAAGCACCACAAAAGGCAAATTTACCTTCGTGTATTTTTAATATTTTTTTAATTTGTGATTTATTATCTTTGTTAAATTTTGACCACACATAAACAGTAATTAAACTTAAAGACAATATAACAAAAGTAGAATATAAAGCTTTTCCCATATTATTTAATTTCATTTCTTAATTGTTTTAACATTTTTAATCGTACCAGTAAAAACTTTATTACCAACACGTAGTTGTAAGGTTTCTTTCATGTTTTTGGATTCAACCAATAACTCTTCTTCTTCTAATATTTCTTTTAAACATTCTTTAATAACATCTTTTAAAGAATTTGGGTTAACACTTTCCATTTGAAACGGTGGTGGTATAGGGTCAACACTTTTTTTCGTTTCTATTTGTCTAGTATTAGTTTTTTTAACGTTAGAGTTAGACGCGTTCCTCATCCCTTGTATACTATATTGTTCAGAATTCATCTTTTTACTTACCTTATCTATAAAAGATTCCGATAGTTGTGGTGTTGGATTAACATCTGGTATAGGTGTGTCAATCATAGCTTGTTTTATAGCATCTGGTAACCTAGAATTCATAATAGCTTGTTTACTCATATTAGCTTTAGGATTCATATTAGGTTGTTTAGTTGTTTGCACACTAGGTATTGCACCTTCAGTTAATTGTCGTTGTTGTGTTGTCATATTTCTAGGTTGGGAATTAAAACCCCCACCAGTATTCATGGCTTCGTGTTCCATAAACTGCCTAGCTTTTAATAACGATTCTTCTAAATTTCTCATTTAATCAAATTTTGCGTTAATCCATACTTGGTTCATACTTTTATCACCGTTTGGGTTGTAGTTTGGCCTAGCTTCTAGGAAATTATCCATTGTAGGGTTAAAATTACGTATCCTATCTAATCTAAAGAATTTCCAACCTGGTACTTCAGTATCTGTAGCACCTTCTATTTGCCAAGCTCTAACAACCGGATTATCTCTTTTAGTTGTTCCTGCACACACTGGTTCTATAGTTCTCCAACCTGGATTGTTTACAGTATCACCCTCATAGTATATGAGAGTAATATTTTTATTACTTATAGCTTTACTGACATCTTGTCTATTTGCAGCTTCAAGTATAACAGAATGAAGTGTGTTGTAAAGTTTCATAAATAAAAACTTACTAAGTTAAATTAATTGTGTTATTTCCAATAGCACTTTCACTAGGTACACTATAACCGTTACCAGAATTGTAAGCATTTGTTTTAATGTTTTCTTTTCTAGTAAAAATATCGGTCTGAGTACCTGTTTTATTATCAAAAACACCTAAGAAAACTGAAGTGCCCCTACCTTTTTCATCACCATCACTTAAAGCGTTTGGATGTTGTGGACTATAATTGTCAGATTTAGGACTGTAGATGTTTTTTGGAAATAATTTCTTTCTTTCAGCCTCAGCGTATTCACTTAATTTAACTCCTGGTTGTGTTTGTTGTTCTGGCATAATTTTTTTGTTTTATAAATATTTTATCTATTAATTTTTTTCAAATCTTTTTTATTAAGATAAATAGTATCTTTAATGTATATTGTGTCTACTTTATAAAATGTGTCCACCAAAGTTATGGGGACTATATCTATAATCTCAACTGTAGATAATTCATTTTTAAGTTCTTTATTTTCTTTAGTAAGTTCTAAAGTTTCTAACAACATTTTATCGTTTTTTTCAGATATTTTTTTTAACTTTGAATTAAGTATGTCTATTTCTTCAGATAACATTTTTTTATTTCTTTCAGCTCTTTCATATTCAGATTCGACATTATTAAGTTCACTTATTTTTAATTTAATTATACGGTTCAGACTATCTACAGTTTTTATTTTTTTTATTTTTTTACTTTCAATTTCACTAATAGTCTTGTCAACTAATTCATAAATTTCAGAATCTTCCTTTTTTATTTTTTCTAAATCTAACGGTGATTTATTGAATTGTATCATATTAAACCTCACTAAGAAGAATATTAACAAAGAAAATGAAACTATTAAACTGCCTATTTTTATAACCTTCTCAACCATGTTATTTGTTTGTTTTAACTAATTCAATTATTTTATCTCTCAAATCTATGTTTTCTTGTTTTACTGTTTTCAAATCGTCTTCTAATTTTATTATCCTTTCTTCTAAATAAACTTGGTGTTTATAAGATGTAAAACCTAGAGCTATTACAGAAAGAAATAACAACCCAACTATTGGGTTTTTTGCAAATTCTTTAAATGATATTTGTGGTAATGCCATATTAGTAGTTTATAAGTTTATTTATTCTTTTTATACTTTCCATCAAATCTTCAGATTTAACATCCACATTAGGTACTGTTACGTTAGTTGGGCTTTCATCATCCATACCACTTTCATCTCTAATTTCTTTGCCCACAGATTTTGAATTCCTAAGTTGTTTTTCTAAAGCATTAAAAATTTTTTTACCATAATCACCACCAGTTAGTTCATATGGTGCAGTACCTTCTTCTTCGTTTCTAAAAAAATTATTTATTTTTTTAAGTAACTCCATACTAATAAATGGATTCTTAATTATATTGATAGCACGTTCATACCCTTTAGTGGTTTTAGGTCCATTAAAGTTTTGTACTGACATTTTAATTTTTTCTACACATTTGTCTGGTACTTTAATTGTATGTCCTTTTAGTGCTTTATCTGGCATTTTACAAATTATTTAAAACATCGTTTGGGTCTACACCTTGAGCGTCACAAGCTCTTTTAAATCTAGAACCCATTTTAGTTAATATAGGGTTTACATCGTTAAGTTCCACCTCAACACCATTAATATCTTTAGCCCCATCTCTTTTATTCAATAAAACTTCTAACATATCCTTCATTTTAGTTTTAGATAACTCAACAATTCTTTGTTTTTCAGAATTTAATTCTTCTTCACTACCGTCTACCATTTTACCATATTGACGAGCTTTATCAATAGCCTTTCTTTGTCCTAAACCATAATCATCTTCAAAATGGTCTATAGTCTCACTAGCGGTCATTAAGTCTATTTCCTCATTGTCTCCTAGACCAGCTCCTTGATAAGCTTCACCCCAATATCTTTTATAATAATACCCAAAACCATTCCCTTTTTGATGTGCGGTTTTAACCATGTCATCACTAGTACTTCTACTAATTTTGTTAGTTTTATTAATACCTAAAGGAATTTTTGAATTTAACATAGAACCATCAAAATCAACCAATTCCTCTAATTCAGTTTCTTTTTTTTCACCTAACTCTTCAGTTTCCCACATTTCATGTTCTTTATCTGGGTGAACTTCGTCACAACTTTTGCCCTTATGTGATAATCTCTTCATACTTTCTTTTTATCTATAAATATTAATGCATTCATTAAATATTTATTTAAGTATGGGAACACAAAATTTAAATAACTATTATTTCAATAAATTAGACGCAAGATTAGATTATAGTAGCTATTATGATATATTTTTAGCGTCAGATGAAAGGGATTATAACCGTGAGGTTATATTTTCACCTTACCTTATTTGTGTTATTGATAACGTAAATGATTATCTTAGTGGTAATACTTGGTGTTCAGATTGTCTTCCTTTGTGGATAGATTTAAATAATTCACAATCAAGTAGAAAATTGTACCCCTATGAATGTAATGAATACGATGAAAATAACACATTATTAAGTTTATCTTATTGGTGTTCAGCAACACCAAATTCTAATGATTCTAGATGCACTTGTCCAAAATGTGAGAATAGAGATTATACAGGAAACACCAATTTTGTACAATCTATCTGTGATGTTGGTTTAACTGGAATAGATAATGGACTTGTACAATACATGAGTGGTAACACAACTGAGTATGATGTGTGTAAGTTAGAATTTATTAAAGTATCGGCCTCAACAGCTGTTATTAGTGGAACGACTGGTAGTGGTTGCACTGGTGATTTCAGTGGGGTTGTTAGTGGATTTGTACCAAAAGGTGTGGAATCTTACTTAACTAGTGGATTAATACCTTTAAGATATCCATGTACTGGAGGTACGGATTCAGTTACTAGTGCAACAACAATAACTTGGGAAAATTTTAATTTGATAGAGTCTGGTATGACGTTATCTGGGTGTTGTTATTTTACGACAGGAAAAGATGATAACACGGGTTTATATTTAACTTTTTCAGATTTTACACAAACATTTAGTGGAGATTCGTTTACAACACAATTAGTAACTGAAGAGGGTTACTGGCAAGCACCTTGTCAAATGGAGTCCCTAAAGATTTGGACAGATATGCCAGAACAATATAAATGGGACCACTTACATTATGATAGGAGATTCAAAATGAAACAAGTAACAGGTTTCACACACCAATATAGTTATGGGATTGAAGCGGTATCTGGTAAAACAGAAGGTTATTACAATAATTTAAGAGGTGGGTTTTACCAAGGTTTTTATAAACTATATGACTACCCATATGAAGTGTTACCAGAAAGAACAGAGTGTGGTTGGACAGTTGAAAGTTTATTGAAGTTTGATGTGGAATGTGTGAGCGGATGCACAATTCCAGGTACACAAACATTAAATGATGTGTACCCAAACAATAAAGGGATATATTTCTATATGGGTACTAGAGCCGAAAATAAATTCCACAATTATTATTCGGGTGAAACTGGTTTAAATACTTGTGACCAAGGTGATTATAGTTGTTCTGGTATACCCACACCAATCATAACAACTGGATATACTGGTTATTGTGGAACTCAAGTTCAAGTTATTACATCAACATATGATGAAACAATAGATTCTTTAAGTAATTCATTTGCTCTTAGACTAACAGATGACGGTAGGGTGGGTTATAGAGCTTTATATTTCACTGGTAATTGTATTACCACTTACAGTGACAAAAAAGTTTTAGATTGTAACACAAATGAATATTATACGATTAAAGATTGTGTGACTGGTTTAACTTATAGTTCTGGATATACTATAGTTGAGAAATATAGTGATGTTGTTTGTGGTTTAACTGGTTCTACATTTGTAGAAAGTTGTCCATGGTTACTAGTGACGGCAAGATTTCAAAGGAATTATTGTTACGATGGGTGTGATTTAGAAAATAAAGGTGGTATTAACGACCTAATAGATATACCAATAGTCGACACACCAGGTTATATAGATTCTGGTTTAAATACAACTTCAACAACATTGGTTAGGGAAGCTCCATTAATGCCAGGGTGGAATGATATGGGGAATAAAGTAGTTGTGACAGGACAATATATTGGTTCTGGTGAAATAGCTACTGGTTGTACCTCAACTTGTAGTTGTAGTGCATGTACTCAAACAAATTGTGTTACTTGTGGACCAGCGACTGGTTGCACAACAAACTACACTAAATTGACTGAAAAAATAAAATTTTCTAAAAAATGGTCTGACGATAAATCTTTCAGGACTGGGACATTAACAATTTTTGTAAACGGTAGACCAGTTTTAACTGATACAGAATTTGAAGAAATAATTCCTAGAAGATTAAATACTGAAAAACAAAAACAAGTCGCTGTACCTTTTAATATTTCTTGGGGTGGTGGAACACAAGGATTAATTGATAATCAAACTTTTAGTGCAGACACTAGTGGTAACACAATTACTTGTTCACCTTATATACAAGACCCAAATGATTTAGGTTTATTAATAGAAAAGAATTTTGCCGGTACATATATCGGTGGAATATCACAATTAAGATATTATATAAAACCTTTAGGTTTTGATGAAATTTTCCATAACTTTTTAGTTAATAAAGACCGTTACAATTTAGTAGATTGTGCTGGTGGTTGTACTAATGGATGTGGTCCTTGTCCAGCTGTAATTATAAGAGACTGCGATTCTTTGGATGTTATTTTAGATTTCGCTGTTGGTCAAACAGATGTTTCAGTAAATAGTTTATCACAATTTATAGTCCCACCAGAGTATGTTTCAGTTAAATTTAATGGTGTTTTAGTTGATAATGTCATTACATACACAATTCAATTAATTTCAGATAATGGTACTGGCACAACAACAAATGTTACCACACCTTTCTTAGCTTTACCGACAGACGTTATAAAAGTAATAATAACTAAATTCGACACAACCAAGGAATCTAAAGTTACAATTATGGGAAATTTTACTAAGTAAAACTATTTATAAAATAAAAAAATATGTCGTGTAAATGTAAAAATATTATAGAAAACTTCCAAGGCGGGACAATACCTTTAGACACTACTTTTTTAGGTAATGTCGACATTTGTAATACAGGAAGTACACTTAGTGTGTCAAACATTACTGGTTGTTCACCAATCACAATAGGTTCTGATAGTGGCTGCACTTCTGGTAACACGACTTTAATTGTAAGTGGAAGTTCTGTATTTAGTTGTGACATAGACGTTTTGGGTGGAATATATAGTGGGGGTACGAATTTAATAGATATTTTTTTGTCTGGTGGCGGTGATTTAGCTACAGTACTTGCAGCTGGTAATACAACTGGTGGAAATAATATAACTATGTCATCTGGTGATGCTATTAATTCAGCAAATGGTGGTGGTATTATTACTTTGGATGATGGGGGTCTTGCTAACTCAATTGCAATTACAACAGATAACGGTAGTTATTTAGAGTCTTGGCAATTTATGGATGGAACATCATTCCAATTAGGTTTTGGTCAAAATGTGTACGCAACAATATCAAGTAGTGGGTATGATTTTTTAAAACAAGATGCAGATAAAGATGTTTTTGTAGTTCAAAGTGGTAGATTTGGTTACCTAACAGCCCTTGAAACTGCTGGATATACTAACGTAGCTGGTTCCATAGTGTCTATTGATTTAGGGGCATCTGGAGCAACCTCAAATAATGATAGTCCGACAGGATTATTCTTAAATAGTGGTGATTTTGGTGGTGGAGCTATTTCAACATATAATAGTGGTGTACTTAGAAGCGTTGCTCTTGGTGGTGCAGGTTTAACGGTTAAAACAAGTGAAACTGCATATGCAAATCAAATTAGTTTACAACCATCTGGTAATAATTTTGATGGTTTGTTAGTCCCACCTACTTTAACTTCTGATAGGAATTATTCATTTCAAGATGCTAGTGGTACAGTCGCTTTCTTATCTGACATAACACCTTATGTTACTGGTGGTACTTACATATCATCAGCGTCAACAATAAACTTCACAAACACTG
>Ga0099849_1001259_pt1 | contig 11802 bp, 12 predicted proteins | sample CB_VirMetaG_4_FD_78177 | JGI IMG/M metagenome (GOLD analysis project Ga0099849, IMG submission 78177) | Freshwater to marine saline gradient viral communities from Chesapeake Bay - CB_1508_1M Viral MetaG | ecosystem: Environmental > Aquatic > Marine > Coastal | place: USA: Chesapeake Bay... | reverse complement strand
ATAGACAAGATGAATTACTAGGTGATCCTAGATTAGCAGCACAAGAATGTGACTGTGATTTTAGCACCTCAGGTGATGTTGTATTCTATAGTGAATGGATTGAATTTTTAAAAAAAACAACAATAAAAGATCCATTAGAGAGAAGAGGTGTAGATCAAAACTTATGGATTTGGGAAGCAGCTGATTACTCACGTGAATATATAATTACCGCTGATGTTGCACGGGGTGATGGAAAAGATTTTTCTACCGCGCATGTAATCGATATACAAACAAACACACAAGTAGCTGAATATAGAGGTCAAATGCCCCCTAAAGAATTTGGATATTTTTTAGTTGGTTTAGGTTCGGAATACAATAATGCAATGTTGGTTGTAGAGAATGCCTCTATTGGTTGGGCAACATTAGATGCTATAATTGAAAGAGGATACCGTAACTTATACCATTCACCAAAATCAGATCAATTAACAGCAGAATCTTACCTTAAAGTATTTGAAGGTAATAGTGAGATGACTCCTGGATTTACAATGTCGATGAGAACAAGACCATTAGTTATAAATAAATTTAGAGAGTATGTTGGTGATAGGTCAGTAACAATCCAATCAAAACGATTGTTAGAGGAAATGAAAGTATTCATTTGGAAAAATGGTAGACCTGAAGCACAAGGAGGATACAATGATGATTTAATAATGGCTTTTGGTATAGCTATGTTCTTAAGAGATACTTCTTTAAAATTCCAACAACATTCTCACGATATGACTAGAGCTACGCTTGGCAATATGAGTAAAAGTACGTATCTTGGTGCATATTCTACTAATAAGAATAACAACCCATATGAGATTGAAAACCCATATGGAGGAAAAGAGGACATTACTTGGCTTCTTTAATATTTATAAGATATAAATAGATACTAATGGCTGATACTAGATTATTTACCCGCTTACAACGTTTGTTTTCTACCGACGTAATCATTAGAAATCAAGGGGGTAATCAACTTAAAGTAATGGACGTTGATTCAATTCAACGTTCTGGAGATATAGCAACTAACTCAATTATGGATAGGTACAATCGTATCTATTCACCTGCAGCTTCATCATTATTTGGACAACAATTAAACGTTAATTATCAATATTTACGCACTATGATCTACTCAGATTATGACGTAATGGATAATGATGCTATTATTGCTTCTGCTCTTGATATTATTGCTGAAGAAGCTACTTTGAGAAACGATATGGGTGAGGTACTTCAAATCAAATCCTCCGACGAAAACGTTCAGCAGATTCTATACAATTTATTCTATGATGTTTTAAATGTAGAATTTAATTTATGGTCTTGGATTAGACAAATGTGTAAGTATGGTGATTTTTTCTTGAAGTTAGAGATTGCTGAAAAATATGGTGTTTACAACGTTGTACCATTTACTGCTTATCATATTGAAAGACAAGAAAACTTTGATCCAGAACATCCAAATGCTGTAAGATTTAGATATTCACCTGAAGGTGTATATGGTGGTGGTTCAGGATATTACGGTGTACCTAACGCCTATCAAAAAGAACAAGAACAAGGAGTTTATTTCGATAACTACGAAATGGCTCACTTCCGTCTCTTAACAGATGTTAACTTCTTACCTTACGGAAGATCATATATCGAACCAGGACGTAAAATTTTTAAACAATATACGTTAATGGAAGATGCTATGTTAATTCATAGAATTTCTCGTAGCCCAGATAGACGTGTATTTAAAATTAATGTTGGTTCTATTCCACCAAATGAGATAGAAAACTTTATGCAGAAAACCATCAGTACTATGAAACGTACTCCATTGATGGATCCGCAAACAGGTGAATATAACCTAAAATATAACATGCAAAATCTAATGGAAGATTTTTACCTTCCAGTTAGAGGAAACGATACAGCAACCTCAATTGAGAACTTAGGTGGTTTACAATACGATGGTATTGCTGATGTTGAATATTTAAGAGATAAATTATTTGCAGCCCTTAAAGTACCTAAAGCGTTTATGGGCTACGAAAAAGACCTTACAGGTAAAGCTACATTAGCTGCTGAAGATATTAGATTTGCTCGTACAGTAGACCGTATTCAACGTATTATTTTATCTGAATTATATAAAATTGCTTTAGTACACTTATATACACAAGGTTATACTGAAGAATCATTAACAAATTTTGAATTAAATCTTACAACTCCATCTATCATCTACGATCAAGAAAAGATTGCTTTGATGAAAGAAAAAATGGATCTTGCAAGTGCGATGGCTGAATCTAAACTAATCTCAACAGATTGGATTTACGAAAACATCTTCCACTTTAGCCAAGACCAGTATGAAGAAATGAGAGATTTAATTGTACAAGATCAAAAACGTAAATTCCGTACTACTCAAATTGAAGCTGAAGGTAATGATCCTTTAGAAACCGGTAAATCATATGGTACACCACATGACTTAGCCTCATTATACGGTAGAGGAAGATACGAAGATAATTCCGTTCCAGATGGTTATGATGAAAAAAATCCTTTAGGACGCCCTCAAGAAAAAGTAACCGATAGAAATACACAAGATGATTTCTTAGGAAAAGATAGATTAGGGGCTAAAGGAATGAAAGCAGACGATAATGAATCTGATTCAATTCGTCCTCAATACAAAGGCGGTTCACCCTTAGCTTTAGAAACTAAACAATTATTCGAATCTCTCGATAAAAAATTAAGTTTAAAAAATAAAGGAGAATCACTATTAGATGAATCAAATATTAAGGAATAAAAATCCTTATATATTTATAACAAAACCTATTTGGAATGAACATTAAGCATTCAAAGTATAAAAATACGGGTATTCTTTTTGAGTTGTTGGTCCGCCAAATCACAGCGGATACATTGTCTGGTCAAACATCCAAAGCTTCTAAAATCTTAAAAGAGTTTTTTGTAAAAACTGAATTAGGAAAAGAATATAAATTATACGAAACCTTACTTAAAAATACTGCTCTTACTGAAGGTAAAGCAGATATTATTATCAATACACTTATTGAATCTTCTAAAACTCTAAACAGAGGAGTTTTAAAAAGACAAAAGTATAACTTGATTAAAGAAATCAAGAAGTATTATGATTTGGATGAATTCTTTAAAACACAACTTCCAAATTATAAAGCACAAGCTGCTCTATTTACATTGATCGAAATTTATAACAGCGATCAATTATCTAATCCCGATCAAATTATTAACAACAAAGTAGCCCTTTTAGAGCACCTCACCTCAGCAGTTGTTAACAAGCAAAAAGTAAAAAAAGACTTAATCCAAGAGTTTAGTTCATACGATAAAGATCTTCGTATCCTAACATACAGAGTATTGTTAGAAAAATTCAACGACAAATACGGTACATTAAATAATCTACAGAAAGAAATTCTAAAAGAATTTATTACTTCTGTAGACAGTACTCCTCGTTTAAAAGAATTTTATAATATTAAAATCGAAGAGATTAAAGGTAATTTATTAGAATTATCTTCCAATGTAGATGACAAAGCAGTTCAAATCAAATTAAATGAAGTAAGCAACTTGTTAAAACCATTAGGTAAAACTAGTTCTGTAGGGGATGATGACTTAATCAACCTACTCCAATATTGTGAACTTTTAGAAGAATTGCACTCTACACATGGCTAAGTACAAATACAATTTAAGAGAAGTAATTAAACCCAAAGATGCAAACCCAGCATTAATCCAAAGACTGGAAAAAATGTATGGAGATGTTGATATGGAGAATGATTTCTTCTCTAATGATTTAGATACGTACTACAAAACTATAGAAATTAATCCTGAAACTGGATCTGTAGAACATAAAGTAATCAAATTAGCCAGCTTTTCAGATTCATTATCTAAATTATCTTCTGCTTTAAAATCATTAAGATTATTAAAACAATCAGGTGAAGGTAAAGATGATAAAATAGTTAAATCTATTGAACAAGGTGTTAGAGATATGTTCAACAAATACAGAACACATCTTAGAAAAAACTACCCAGATCAATACGAATTAATTAAAAAACAATTAGAAGAAATTTCTACAACAGCTGCTGGTGGTGAATATTCAACCCCATTTGCTTTTAATCCAAATAAAAAAGCGGACGGTGCGGCTGTAAACTATTACTATAAGTTAGGATATAAAAAGGCTCCAAAACCTAAATCTACAAAAGCTGTAGATATTGTTCCATTAAACGAAGAAACACAGGAATTAGAAAGCTATATTAACGCTTTAGGAGTTGAAAGTCCAAATCTGAAAAAACACATTACTGATAGAATCTTAGGATTTGAAAAAATCGAAAGTAAACTAAACGAATTAGTCCCATTGTTAGGTAACGCTAAAAACAAAACAATGGATTTCTATAAACAAAACCCAGACTTTAAAGTATTGTATCCTACCGATCTTGCTATCGATTATATTGATGACATGATCGAAATGTTTAAGAAAGAAGAGTAATGGCAACTTATAATTTTAATATTACGGCTAGTAGAGTAACCCAATCAGCTGATATTGCTGCTGGTGAATCTACTGTATTCTCTCTTACTAACGATTTATCAATGGATACCTATTTTACGTTAGAAACTATTCCTAACTACCAAGGCAAATACGATACTAATTCAAAGAAAAACACCTCAGGTTCATTTACTTTAGGTTCAGGTTTAAGAGAATTAATTCAAAGTGATTATATTGCTTCTGTAATTGTAGCCCCTGGCGGAGGAGATTTAACTTTTGTACCCTCGATTGCTATTACAGGATCAACTTTAGACTTAAGAGGTATTGGAGCATAAATTATATATATTTATAACGCGATGAAAACACTACAAGAACAATACAATTTAATTAAAGAAGGTCAAGGCGACAAAAACTTCTTTATGCGTCAAGCAATGAGACAGTTCCCAGAATGGGTTACTGTTAACAATACGTTTGATCAAACCGTAAGTATCTTAAAAGGCAAAAGCATTATCTCCGAAGGAGCAGGTGGTGTTATAACCACTGGCCGTAAAGATTGGTTTAAAATTTTCGAAGCTGAAGTAAAAGCTAAAGAAAAAAAAGTAACCAAAGACGTAGAAGATGCTGAAACAGCTGGCTTCGATTACAAAGACGATAAAGATATCGATAATGTATACGGTCAAGCTTTCTTATTAGGATACATTGCGGAAATGAACAACCCTAAAAACTCAGAAAAAACAGTAGCACAACTGAAGGATATGGTAGCTAAAAACATGGCTAAAGATCCTAACTACTACGTTAAAAATGCTATGTTCGGAGTTGACGGTTTGAAAGGTGAGCAATTAGACACACCTAAAGAGCCAAAAGGAAAACACAAATCAAGCGGCTACGGCAATATGTAATATGAAACAGGTACTGATTGAAACTAGAGCATTTAATGCGAACCCTATCAGTTTAACTGAATCGATTGCTCCTTCTGGTAATCCATTAGTAGAAGGTATTTTAGCAACCGCTGAAGTTAAAAATGGTAACGGTCGTTATTATGCTAAAGATTTGTGGGAAAGAGAAATCGAAAAATATAATGAGGTTGTAAAAGAAAACAGAGCAACAGGCGAATTAGACCACCCAGAATCTTCAATCATTAACCTTAAAAACGTATCCCATATTATTAGAGATCTATGGTGGGATGGAGATCACGTAGTCGGTAAAATTGAAGTATTACCTACTACATCAGGTAACATCTTAAAAGCCCTAATCGAAAACAATGTACAAGTAGGTGTTTCTTCTCGCGGTATGGGCTCGCTTGAGGAAAGAAATGGTGTATTAGAGGTACAAGATGACTTCGAATTACTATGTTGGGATTTTGTTTCAACACCTTCTAATCCAGGCTCATACATGCACGTGATTAAAGAAGGATTAGACTTTTCTAACCAAGACAAATATTCAAAGGTAAACCAACTTGTTAGCGAAATTTTATGTGCTAACGGTTCTTGCCCTATTTTATAAGAACACCTCAACCTGAGGCGCTACCCGGAAAGACGCTCTTCTGAAAAGAAGGGCGTTTTTTATATCTTTTGATATATGTATTGATATAATATGCCATCTCTATATGGCATCGATAGATAAAAATTCTTATTACGGTTTATAATAACCGTACTTCCAAAAAATTAAATTGAGGAAAACGATTATGGCAACGAACAGAGATTTGCTTAAAGAAGCAATCGCTGATGCAAAAGCTGTTAAAGAAACTGCTATTGCAAATGCAAAAGCTGCTTTGGAAGAACAATTCACTCCATTCCTAAAAGAAAAGTTTGCTGCAAAGCTTGCTGAACTTGACGAAATGGAAGAAATGGACGAAGCAGTAGAAATGGACGAAGCTAAAGAAGAAGTTGACGAAGTTAAGGACATGGACGAAGCGAAAGAAATGGATGAAGCCAAAAAAGAAATGGATGAAGCTAAAGACGAAATGGATGAAGCTAAAGACATTGAAGAAGGTGAAGACATGGACGAAGCTAAGGACTTGGACGAAATGGACTTAGACGAACTTTTAGCTGAACTCGATGCTGAACTCAACGAAGCGGAAGATATGGATGAAGGTAAAAAAGAAATGGACGAAGCTCTTGACACCATTAACGACCCAGATACTCCTACAGCAAAAGGCAATATGGCCGAAGCTGAAGAAGATGGTGAAGAAGAAGGTGGCGAAGAAGCTGAAGACGAAGAAATCGACCTAGAAGACATGTCTGAAGAAGACTTGAAAAAATTCATCGAGGATGTAATCGAAGACATGGTATCAGCTGGCGAATTAGAAGCTGGTGAGTCTTTCGAGGATGATGTGGATGTTGAAGTTGACGACGAAGGTGAAATTGAAGTAGAAGACGACGAAATGACTTCTGTGGATATGGCTGAAGGCGAAGACATCGATGAAGCAAAAAAAGAAATGGAAGAAGCTTACGACGTGGACGAAATGAAAAAAGAAATTGATGAGTTGAAAAAAGAACTTAACGAAATCAATATCTTGAACTCTAAATTACTTTACGTTAATAAAATCTTCCGCGCTAAGAACTTGACTGAAAACCAAAAAGCTAAGGTATTAGGTGCTTTTGATAAAGCAAACACAGTAGCAGAAGTTAAACTCGTTTTTGAAACATTAAACGAAGGTTTAACTACGAAAAAAGCTGCTATTAAGGAAAACCTAGGTAGTGCATCTAAACCAATGGGTGTAGCCGCTAAAAAACCTATCTTAGAAGTTAACGATCAGTTCTCAAGATGGCAAAAACTTGCCGGAATTAAATAAGAATGTTAAACATTAATTGATAATTACAATGTCACAAGTAAACCAATTATTAGAATCAGCTGCTGGCTCATGGAAGTCTTTGCAGTCTGATGCTGCTAAATTAGCCGGAAAATGGGCTAAAACAGGGTTACTAGAAGGCTTAGGTGAAGTACAATCAAACAACATGTCTTTGTTGTTGGAAAACCAAGCTAAGCAATTAGTAACTGAAATGAACACTATCTCTACTAACTCAGGATTTACTTCAGGTACTGAAGGTGAAAACTGGGCTGGTATTGCTCTTCCTTTGGTACGTAAAGTATTCGGTACTATCGTAGCTCAGGAATTCGTATCTGTACAACCAATGAACTTGCCTTCAGGTCTAGTATTCTTCTTGGATTTCCAATACGGAAACTCAAAGAATCCATTCGCTTCAGGTGATAGCTTGTATGGTGACAGAAACTCTTCTGGTACTTACCCATTCGCAACACCTGCTGCTGAAGGTGGTCTTTACGGTGCTGGTAGATTTGCTTACTCAACTAACCAATTCTCATCTTCATTCACTGTAGATATTTCAGCTGATGTAACTTCAGCTTCTTTGGCTGATATTAACTGGAACGCTGGTGCTGCTGGTGCTGCTAACTTGTCTGCTTCAGTTGCTGACGGTGAAATCAAGAAATTAGTTATTGATGCTTCAGCACTTACTTCATCAGCTGATTTTGACGGTGTAAGAGCATTTGTATTGACTTCAGGTTCAACTATTTCAGTTGCTGATAACTTATCATTTGCTACTACTTACGCTGCTCCAAACTTAACTTTCTACTTCTCAGCTTCAACTGCTGAATTAGCTGATGGTGATGTAGTTGTATCTTATAACAAGTTAACTACTGATACTACAAGAGGTGACTTCGAAGCTTCTTCTTCTGTAGCTGTACCTAACGCTGCTGATGCTTCACAAATCTCAATCCCTGAGATTAACGTGAAAATGCAGTCTCAAGCAATTACTGCTAAGACTAAGAAATTGAAAGCTGTATGGACTCCTGAGTTCGCTCAAGATCTTGCTGCTTACCAGAACATCGATGCTGAAGCTGAATTGACTAACATTATGAGCGAGTACATCTCAATGGAAATTGATTTGGAAATCTTAGATATGTTAATCTCTGATGCTGCTGCTGGTACTGAGTACTGGTCAGTTACTTCAAACAAAACTATCGATTCTTCAGGTACTGTAGGTACTTCTGGTTACTACAACACTCAAGGTCAGTGGTTCCAGACTTTAGGTACTAAAGTACAGAAATTGAGTAACAAAATTCACCAATTGACTCTTAGAGGTGGTGCAAACTTCTTGGTAACTTCTCCAACTGTAGCTACAGTATTGGAATCAATCCCAGGATTCGCTGCTAACAACAATGGTGATGCTGCTCAAATGGAGTACGCATTCGGTGTACAGAAAGTTGGTACTATCAACAACAGATACAAAGTATACAAAAACCCATACTTTACAGATAACTTAATCTTGATGGGTTACAGAGGTTCTCAATTCTTGGAAACTGGTGCTGTATTCGCTCCATACATTCCATTAATCATGACTCCTCTAGTGTACGATCCAGAAACCTTCACTCCAAGAAAAGGTTTGATGACTCGTTACGCTAAGAAGATGTTGAGACCTGAATTCTACGGTAAGATCTACGTTGATGGTTTGAACACTATCTAATAGAAATTACATAGAGTAAATTTGAGCCCCGCGAAAGCGGGGCTCTTTTTTATATGTATAATCATGTTTAATATATTTGAAGAAATATCTTGGCCTCAATTTCAACAATTTGAGCATATTAAACGGTTACCTATAAACGAACAGGTGACTCAATTTAATATGTACCTACAGGATTTATCTATCGCTAGATTAAACTGGATTCAGGATCAACCTAAAGGACCTCGTAGAATTATTGAAATAGGTTTTCTTTTACAAGAGGATTTATTTGATTTAGAACAAGAAGACGGAAATAAAATTATTATAACAGGATATGCCTAATTTACCAATTTCAGGATTACCAGCAGCTAGTACTTTAGACGGCTCAGAATTATTTGCCGCAGTACAAAGTGGTGTAACAACTTATACTACCTTAGATGATATTTCTACTTTTAACACTGGATCATTTATGGTTACAGGTTCTATTTCCGGTCAAACACTTACATTTGAAAAAGGAGATGGTAGTACATTTAATTTATATATTACCCCAGGTGGAGCGTTCCCAATAAACTATGGTTTATTTAACCAAACAGGTTCATCATCACCTATATCAGGTAGCACCCATGTTTCAGGTAGTTTAATTGGAGGAGGAGTTGGGTCATTATCAGTTCCAGCTAATAATTTTGTCCAAGGAGATGCATATCAAGCTACTTTTTCAGGAGTAGTAAATGCTGAAAATAATAAAACACTTCAAATTACAATTAAATCTGACAGTGTAGTTTTAGCAGACACTGGAGTAATATCTATGCCTGGGATTACTGGCGATAAAAGATGGAGAATGGATATTGATTTCTCTATTAGAGAAGTTGGTGGGACTGGAACCGCTGAAATAGCAACTGCAGGTACAATACAATTTAGAACAGATTCATCAGGTGATGTTATAACTGAAATTTTCAGTGATGTTAATAATACAACTTTTGATACTACAATAAGTAATACTTTAACGGTTGAAGCAGAATGGGGTAGTGGTCCAAGTGATTTAAGTTCTATTTATTCTAAGTTATTTACTCTACTGAAAACATTCTAATTCTTTCTACTTAGTTAGGTCCTTACTATATGTATAGTAGAACAATAAGTTTAACTAACGTTTTAAAAAATGAAAGAGACCCCAAGTCAGTTACATCTTCAAAGTTATGTAATGAATTTCCCATTTTCGCTCTCCACAGCTGATCCTAACAATATTTGGATGCAAGAGCTGAGCGATGAAGAACTCCAAATTAATAGACCTAAAGCATACAAGCAATTTATGGACTTGTATAATTTTATGGCGGGTCAATCATTAGTACATTTACTCCCCTCTGAAGGAAATTTCCAAGACCAAGTTTATGTAGCAAATTTAGGTTTGCAATTACCTCACATTAAAGATGAGAACCATATTTTATTATCAAACTTTACATCAGACCCTCGTAAAGGTGAAGAATTGGTTGGTGAGAAATTTTTCCAACAAATGGGTTATAAAACTCACATCTCTCCTTACAAATGGGAAGGTGAAGCTGATATCAAATATCTTTATGATAATGTTTATATTGGGGGTTATGGTATTCGTTCCAATATTAAAACTTACGAGTGGATGGAAGAAAACTTTGATATGAATATTATCAAAGTAGCTATGACAGACGAGTATTTATATCACCTAGATTGCAGTATTTTCGCGTTGAATAACGATCAAACATTAGTTGCCACGGAGTTATTCGATCCGGAAGAGTTACGCGCTATAGAACAACACACTGAAATTATTCCTGTCGACATTGAAGATGCTTTAGGAGGAATGACAAATTCAGTTAGATTAGGAAATATGGTTTTATGTGCTTCGAACATTGCTGAACTGAAAAAAACTCACGAGTACTACGAAGCTGAAAAACACAAAATTGAATCACTAGAAAAGATTTGTTCTGATGCTGGTATGGAACCAGTTATCTTTAATCTTTCAGAATACATGAAATCTGGAGCTATGCTGTCTTGTATGGTAATGCATTTGAATAGAGTTGATCATTCTAAATCTTTACTATAATGGCACAAACACTAGAAGATTGGTTAAGCGGAGAGGTTAAAGAGCTCTCTAAACTCCCTGTAGGCGAGCTAAGTAATACTTTCTTTTTTAGAGACCCTCTCCGCCCCAATCATATCGATTGGGAACACTTTTATAGCCCTGCGGATGGGACTATTATATATCAAAAAGTTGTACAACCAGATGAAGCGGTTGTTGAAATTAAAGGATTAAATTACACTTTAAAAGATGTTATGGGCAATGACGAGTATGATAAACCGTCACTAGTAATTGGCATTTTTATGTCGTTTTACGACGTCCATATCAATAGGATTCCCTATGGTGGCGTACTCACATACGAGGCCTTAGAACCTATTGAATCGACGAATAAACCCATGTTAGCGGTTGAGAAGGACATCTTAAATAAGGTAATTAATCCTAACAACATGGAGTACTTAAAGTACAATGAACGAATGTTTAACCAGGTGTATGTTCCTTCTTTAGATTACACATACTACTTAATTCAAATAGCCGATGAAGACGTAAACGTAATTGCTCCATTTAAGAAGCAATTAGATCTTTGCGCTCAAAACGAGAGATTTAGCTTGATTAGATGGGGTTCACAAGTAGATTTAGTTCTACCTCTGGACGACAGATTTAATTTCGAGCTTGTATTAAACGATGCTATGCACGTTAACGCAGGACTCGATAAATTAGTAAAAATCAATTATCAAGACAATGGCATCAAATCATCATACCGACCCGGTATTTAAAGAAAAAAGAGTATTGAAAAACCCTATTAAATTTAAATTAACCCT
>Ga0099849_1001258_pt1 | contig 11804 bp, 8 predicted proteins | sample CB_VirMetaG_4_FD_78177 | JGI IMG/M metagenome (GOLD analysis project Ga0099849, IMG submission 78177) | Freshwater to marine saline gradient viral communities from Chesapeake Bay - CB_1508_1M Viral MetaG | ecosystem: Environmental > Aquatic > Marine > Coastal | place: USA: Chesapeake Bay... | reverse complement strand
GGAGCAACCATTTGGTTTACCTATCTAGACAAAGACAAAGATGTAACCCGATTTCAAGGACAAGCTTTCAACTGGATAGGGATAGACGAGATAACCCAATACCCAACACCTTACGTGTGGGATTACCTGAGATCAAGATTAAGAAGCACCGACCCAGAACTACAAAAGAGTTTGTATATGAGGTGTACTGCCAATCCGGGTGGAATCGGTGGGTGGTGGATTAAGAAAATGTACATTGACATCGGGGAACACAACAAACCATTCCCTGCATCAGATGTTGAAACAGGAAAGCCTTTCTTCTGGCCGCAAGGACACGAAAAGGAAGGTCAACCTTTGTTCTATCGTAGGTTCATTCCTGCGAGACTAACAGACAACCCGTTTCTTATGGCAGATGGACAATATGAAGCTATGCTTCGTTCACTACCTGAAATAGAACGGAAAAGATTACTCGAAGGGGATTGGGATGTAGCCGATGGTTGTGCCTTCCCAGAATTTGTGAGAGCTAAACATGTGGTGGAGAGTTTTGAGTTACCTACCAACTGGCCCCGTATACGAGCCGCTGACTATGGGTATGCGAGTCCTTCTTGTGTGCTGTGGGGTGCTATTGATTGGGATAACAATATATGGATTTATCGTGAATTGTACGTAAAACAGTTGACAGCAGAACAATTAGCTGATAGAATACTAGAAGCAGAGCAGTTAGACCCTCTACCTCACTATACCGTACTTGATGCTTCTTGTTGGAACAAGACAGGGTTCGGTCCTTCTATAGCAGAAACGATGATGCGATGTGGAGTCCGTTGGACACCATCAGATCGTAATAGAATACAAGGCAAGATGGAAATACATCGTAGGCTATCAGATGACCCAAGAACAAATGAACCAAGACTACGAGTGTTTTCTAATTGTAGCAACACTGTCAAGCAGTTGGCAGCAATTCCTCTTTCCAAGACTAATAGTGAAGACGTAGACACTAAAGCAGAAGACCACGCATACGATGCTCTGAGGTATATGTTAATGACAAGGATGACAGGGTATGCTTCGATTCATCAAACGCTTAATGGCATCAAGGCTCAAGTCTATCAAGTACAAAATGAAACATTTGGATATTAATAAATGGCAGAAGATACCGTAAGAGGAATATTTGATAATAAAGCTTATCAAGGTCTTACAAATCACGTTAGAACATCAGTTAGAGAATTACTTACTTTTAAAACCACAGACGTTCCAGAACTTGTAAAAATATTTGGAGGTAAAAACATTCCTAGTGGGGGTGTAACAGATGAGCAAGCTAAAGAGTTAATAAAATTTTATACAAAAGGAAGGTATCCCGGAATAGGTAATGAAGTAATTACTGTTATGTCTAATGATTTAAAGACACAGTCACCAACCTTATTTAAGAAAGCAACAAAAGTGGCAGAAAAAGACCCATTAAAAATTACACTAGCTGAAGCAGCCGAACTATATAATAAAGAAATTGGTACAAGTACCATAACTTCGTTTGGTGACAAAGGTAAGTTTAAGAAATATAAAAACGTAGCTCTTGTAGATGCTTTTAAAGGAGATAAAGGAAGTCGTATTATTGATGAGATTCTAGGTCAAACAGATACACCCGGAACTTTTAATACAATGATAGATAATTTACGATTAATCTCTAAACCTGTTAGAAGAAGAATATCTCTTTCTAATCCAAACGATCCTTCTTTAAATATTATTCCCGGATTAGAAGCAAAAGACGAACAGACTAAAATAGTATTTGGTGAGAGAAAAGTTGCTGGAGGAGCTGCAGAAGTGGCGATACTTACAGACAACAGACAGGGGTGGAAAGAATTTTTTGATAAAATAGATGCTATAGCAGATGATCCAAATAATCCAAAGCAAGCATTAGCCAACGCTTTTCGTGTAAGTTATTATACTGGCCCTAGACCCGGACTTATTGCAGGATTGCAAGGATCAGAGTATCTAATAGATCAGGGAGCTATATATGTAACTCCACAAACTAAAACAGTAGGTGCAGAAAAAGATCAAGAAACTAGAAAGGGAGCAAGTAAGGGTAAAACATCTTTTAAAAAGAAAGCTACTCCGTACACTGTTCCTCTTGGTGAAAATGCCCACGCTTATCTACAACAGCAATTAAAAATAAATGCAAATGATCCTGACATTAAAGCATATCTTGCTGAACAAAAGAAATCAGGTAAAGCACCTATATTTGTACAAAAGACAATAGGTAAAGACGGTAAAGTAAAAGTATCTGCAATAGGCACTCCTGCAATATCTAGTATGCTCTCTGATATAACAACAAGTACTCCTATAATTATTGATAATCAATCAGGGAAAGAATATAATAGCTTAAATCCTGTTGAAAAAACAGAAACTGGTAAATTTGGATCTGCGTTGTCAAGAAACATTCACGCTTCAGTCGGACTAAACGAGCTTAATGAGGCAGATCAACTTATTGATTTTTTACACGGTAGAAGTGAAACCTCTGGTACAAAAGGTAGAGGTCAAACCAAAAAACAAAAATATGCTCTTAGAGCTAGAGGTAGATTTACACAAGGGGAAAGAGATGGTCAACAGAGAATTGGCAATTGGATAAACGGAGTTCAAGGTAAAGATGCAACAACAATACCAGATATACAAAACAAGGTATCAAAAGCAAACTACGCACTAGAAGGTTTTTTTGATCAACCTGTAGACACTACTCCATCTGCAACAGGTGCAGTAGATAACAAATCAAATGTTATAAGTAAAATACTAAGTGGTGAAATTAGTATTGCAGATCAAATGAAAGCCTACAGAGAAAAGAAAAAGTTAAAAACACCTGACGGGGGTGGTGGCAAGGCAAACATGATCTTAGCAGGAGGTCTTGGTATTGGTACAGCTTTAATGTCAGGAAATGCCGAAGCAGGAGCAGACGTTGGCACACAGATGGTTGCAGAAGAAGTTCTTGAAAAGGGAACTATTGAAGTGCTTAAGAAAGCAGGACTTGCAGCAAGAAGTGCTAACCCTGTAGGTGCAGGACTTACGATTGCAGCTAGTACTGTTTCTACTATTGGCGAACAAGCCTTTGAAAAAGAAGATAGAGTAGCAAAACAACTAGGTATCAATAGAGCAGACCTTATAAAGCTACCAAAAGATCAAAAAGAAAAATTGTACAAAATGCTAGATAAAGAATCAGCAAAACAACTAGCAGGACAACAAGAGAAGATTTCACTTGGCGAACAGATGAGAAGTTTGTCAAGTAACTCTACCACTAGACAATTAGATAGTGGTGCAATAGAAACTGACCCGATGATTGACAATATGTTAATGTCAGGTCAAATTTAGGAGATGGCAATGCCAAACAATAACTATAACTACGGTGCTTCATACATAATGAACGCTGATAAAACATCATATAATGCACCAGATGCAGGACTAACTCGTGAAGGTAAAGACTTTGACACAACTATGGGCAACTACGAACTACAGTCTAACATGCCTAAACAACAGTCTAAGCCAACAGTTGAAGCTTCTTTGTTCGCTATGGCAGACGAAAAAAATTATTTCTAAATAAGGTAAATACATGGAAGATCAGGTTTTACAACCAGAATCTGACGAACCTATTGATGTAGTTAATCCTGACGAATACATGCCGGGATTAGCAGGGTACATCAGAGGTAAGTTTGATGATTCTGAAAAGGGGAGGTTCTCCCACGAGCAACGATGGTTGCAGGCATATAAGAACTTTCGTGGCATTTATGATTCTACTACTCAGTACCGTAGTTCAGAAAAATCAAAAGTTTTTATTAAGATAACTAAAACTAAGGTTCTTGCTGCATATGGTCAGATAATAGATATACTATTTGCTAATAAAAAATTCCCAATTGTTGTAGAATCAACACCAGTACCAGAGGGTGTTGCTGAGTTTGCTCACATGACAACTCCTGTTGATGGTGCAATGGAACAGGCTTCTTCTGATCCGTATGGCTTTGAGGGTGATGGTAAAGAACTTCCTCCCGGAGCTACTGCAGCCGAGACACCGAAAGATTATCTCGGAGCTTACAGAAAAGACTTTGGAAATGCTCCCGTAAGTGAAGGCCCGTCAAGAGTAGGTGAACCTCAAATATCACCTGCACAAAAGTCTGCTCTCATGTGCGAAAAACAAATCCACGATCAACTACTAGATACTAATGCCACTACAATTATACGTAAAGCTATATTTGAAGCTGCAATGCTAGGAACAGGCGTGGTGAAAGGCCCTTTAAATATGTACAAAAGGGTTCACAGATGGGGAAGAAATGAGCAAGGTGAAAGAGAGTATCAACCGTATGAGAAGGTTGCTCCTAGATTAGAACACGTTCCTTTGTGGGATTTTCATCCAGACCCATCTGCAACAACTATGGAAGATTGTGAATACGCAATACAAAGACATCGTATGAACAGACAACAGTTACGTGGTCTACTTTTAATGCCACACTTTAGAGCAGAAGCAATTAATGAGATTCTTGAACACGGACCTAACTACGAAGATAAGTATTATGAAGATACTATAAGAGACGATGAAACTCAGGCAAACTACCAAGAAAATAGATACGAAGTCCTAGAATACTGGGGTGTTATTGATTCTAAGTTTGCAGAAGAAATAGGCATGCAGGAAATTGGCGAAACAGAGAATTACTCTCAGTTGCAAATCAATGCGTGGATATGCAATGGACAAGTTTTAAGATGTGTATTAAACCCTTTAACTCCTGTACGAATACCCTTCTTTACTATACCCTATGAAACTAATCCTTATCAACTATGGGGTGTAGGTATAGCCGAGAACATGGAAGATGCTCAGTTGCTTATGAATGGTCACGTAAGAATGGCTATTGACAACTTAGCACTTGCAGGTAATCTTGTGTTTGACGTAGACGAAGCTAGTCTAGTTCCCGGACAGAACATGGATATATTTCCCGGAAAGATATTCCGTAGACAGTCAGGTGTGACAGGAACTGCAATCAACGGTCTTAAGTTTCCAAACACTGCAGGAGAAAACTTGCAGATGTACCAAATTTCTAGACAACTTGCAGACGAAGAAACAGGTATGCCTTCTGTTATGCACGGACAAACAGGTGTCAGTGGCACAGGAAGAACTGCAGCAGGTTTATCAATGCTGATGGGTGGTGCAAACCTATCAATGAAAACAGTAATAAAGAATATAGATGATTATTTGCTTAAACCTTTAGGAGAGTCCTATTTTCAATGGAATATGCAGTTTAATGAGGACATGGATGATGTAAAAGGTGATCTTGAGATCAAACCTCGTGGTGTTGCAGCAGTTATGCAAAAAGAAGTACGTAGTCAAAGATTAATTGGCTTGTTACAGACTGTAAGCAACCCTATGCTTGCACCGTTTATAAAAATACCTAACCTTATTCGTGAACTAGCTATATCTCAAGACATAGACCCTGATAGCTTAGTCAATGATACAAACGAAGCACAAATTTATGCAGAAATGTTAAAAGGAATGATGGCAAATGCTGAACAAAGACCAAGCCAAAATGATAGCACCCCTAATCAACAACCCTCAAACATGGCAGGGTCTGGAGGAGTACCTCAACAGTCTCAAGATAGTAATAGTGCAGGCACTGACGGTGGCACAATCGGAGTCGGAGCTACGCCAGTTGCAGGGGAAGCTGGTTTTACTGGAAACCCTACTCAAAATGAAATCTAACCATGAAGCAGTAAGAAAGAATAGTTAAATGGCGTTTATAGACAGATACGGTAATAGACAAGAGGGAACTGGAAGTTTTGTTGACTATTATAAAACAAGACCTACTTTACCAGATGCAGGTGATCCTATTGATGTTACACCTCCCGTAATTGAAAATCCTTTTGATCCTAACTATCTAACAGGTAGACCTGCACAACAAAACGATAGTGGTGGTGCTACAGCAGAACAAGAAAGTGATATGAGATTTAGTTTAGATGGTATTAGTGCTGGAACAGTAGACTACAGCCAGATAAAACACTCATCTTATGAAGACTACCTTAAAAGCACTAACTACACTCTAGACAGATCAGGTATATTTAGCTCAACTCAATTTCCTGATGTTACAGGTAAAGGATACTCTGATGCAAAAAGAATGGGAATAGGTGAAGCTATATTGGGGTTAGCTCCTATAGCAGGACCTCTTATTTCTCAATTTGACACAGTTGCAGTAGACAGTCCTTTGGGTCAAACTAGATTTCCTCAGAGATCAGGTATAGGCAATATAGCTACAACTTATAATTTGATTGATGAGTATGATGGTTTAAATCAAATTAAAAACGATAAATTAAATAACATGGCTACCCCTGAGAAATACGACTATTTAAATTTTGACTATGGGTACGGAGTTGATCCTAGCATAATGGTAGATGTGGCAGATGGACCTCCACAGCAAGCAGCAATGATTGCAGGTCAAATACAAGACCAATACACAAAGGGAATATTACAAGATAAACAAGATTTTGCTACGGGTAAAAAAGCCGATTTTATTAACATAGGTCAAGGCAAAGGTTTTGGTGGTGACACAGGTCACGCTTTTACAATAGGTAACAGAACTGCCTATAGAGTAAAAGGTTCTACTATGTACAAAGGTCTACCACAAGGTATGAGTCAAAACGTTGCTAAAAGTGTAGAAGCTTTACAAAATGGTAAAAACCCATATAACTACGATCCCAATTCAGACAGCAATGAAGATGTAGTTGTTACAAGAACAGAAGATGGAACACTAACAGGAGGTTACAGAACAGACGGTAGATTTGTAAGTGTCAGTGGTCAAATAGCACAATATGGTTACATGGATGATTTTACAAACATGGCAAGAGAAGGTTTTAAATCAGGAAACTTAACTCAAAAAGAAGCACAGAGTTTTGCAAGAGGATGGTTAGAATCATCTAGAACATCAGGTATGCGTAACGCTTCAGCCGCTGAGAGACTTGCTAATTTAAATAGCTGGAAACAAAGAGCTATGAACGCAGGAAAGATGAGTGCTTCTCAAAAGAAAAAGAATAAAGTAAATCTTTGGAACATAAAGAAAAAGAAAGTAGTTTCAGAAGGTACTAAAACTTCAGGGATGACCCAAGAACAAAGAGAAGACCAATTTAGACAAAACAACCAACAGACAGCAGCTCAAAATCAAGCCGCAGCAACTAGGGATACATCGCAAGGAACTATAAGCTATAGCGATGATAGTAACGATGATTTTGATTCTGGTGGTGTAGGTCAAGGTGGGGATTCCTACGGTGGATTAGAGTTTGCACAAGGAGGTCAAGTTGGGATGGCAGAGGGCGATCAGGTAGCTCCTTCCATACAAGATGGAACTGCAGTTGCACCTAATGTCGTAGGACAAGATGATGGGGATATGGTTCTTTCAGCAAACGAACTAATGGAAGGGCAACCAGAATCAGGGTTTATACGTAAGCCATCTAGCGAAACAACTGATGAAGAAGGTGTAACTGATGATAACCCAACACTAGCACCTAACGAAAAGAACCCTAGAGGTGCAGCCATTATAATTAACAAACAGGCTGTAGATCAGATGGGGGAGCAAGATGCTGTAAAGATGATAGAGGAAGCTAGGGCATATCTTAGATCAAAGAGTGGTGAAGAAACTAATTTAGATGAAAATAACCCTGAAGGTATGTCTGAAATTATTACAGCCGATGGTGAGATAATGATACAGCCTGAAGAAGCTGATGTCATAGGTAGGAAAAGGCTACTTGCTTTAAATGAAAGAGGTAAGAAAGCCACTAAGGCAGTAAAAAAAAAAGTCGAGCCTAAGCAGGGAGGTTTCATAGAAGCAAACGAAGGTTTAGAAGTTTCTTCTGTTGATCCAGATAGATTTAGTAAAGTGTGGAAAGAGTATAAACCTTTAATTAGAGGTGGTACACAAGCACAGAACAATAACAAATCTAGGGATAAAGCTCAAAGACTTCTTAAACAATTTACAGATCAAGAGTTGCTAGCGTTTGTTATGCTTTCAGAGGGTAGCACACTAGGAGAAGAAGGTGCAGAAGGTATTGCCCACATTATATTAAATAGAATAAACTCAGAAGAAAAAGACTTTAAAGAAATAGAAGATGTATATACTGCGATAACCAAAAGACAAAAAGGCAAAGAAGGTAATAGAGTTTTTCAATTTCAAGGATTAGAACCTACACCTCTTAAAAAATACTTAAGACTCCTTAATGAAAAAGACCCTGAAACTACAAAAAAATATAAACAGTACGTAAACATAGCAGATGAAGTTATAGCAGGAGCAAGAAAAGATTTTACAAATAACAGTACATTCTTTTGGGACCCTAGAAATTCAACAGACCCTTTTATGGTAAACTCTGTAAAATCAGGAAGTTTAATACCACAAGGAAGAACTAAAGTAGGTACATATCTACATGAGTATTTGAAGATGGCAGGTGAAAATAAACAATCAACTATGCCTAACGAAGAAGAGATAATAAGAGAAGGTGCATATAATGCAATGACAGAAAATTATATGAATAGGATAAATAAAAATCAACCTAAGCCTAATCTTAACGCACAGTCACAAGGAGGTGGCTTTATTAGCCGATACACTAACAATCGTGCTAGACCCCTTGTATCACTGAATTAGTCAGCTACCCAGCAATATCTGGCCCTGACATCCGAAGCAGCTACCCACAGCCATGTGGCACTGCAATAAATGAGGTAATAACAATGGCAAGAAAAGTAACTGGCTCACGAGCCAACAAACCCAATGATTCTTTTGGGGTAGTTAATAATCCTAGTCTTTATAAAAACAAGTACCGAGAGGAAGTTGATAAAGAAGACGAAGAAGAATTGGAAGCTCAAGACCCTACTCAAGAAGAAGAAGTAGCTACTCAAGAAGAGCAACCTGCTAACCCGACTAGCTTTGTAGAGTCTCAAAAAAAAGATGATATCGACTATAAAAAACGATATGATGATTTAAAAAGACACTACGATTCTAAGTTACAAGAATGGAAAGATGATAAGCAAGATATGATTTCTAGAATGTCTGCAAATCAAAATTCCGAAGCTAAAGTACAAGAAGATGATTCTAGCTTAGATCAATTTAAAAATCAATATCCAGATGTGTACAATGCTATTGATAAAATATCTGCTAGTAAATCAGATTTAAAAGTTAAACAACTCGAACAAGACTTGTTAAGTCTAAAAGAAAAAGAAGTACAACTTGAGAAAGATAAAGCATATCAAGAATTACTTCGATTACAGCCTAAATTTGATACTTTGAAAGTAAGTGAAGAATTTACAAGCTGGTTAGATAAGCAACCTAAATCTATCTCAGATGGTATCTATAATAATAATACAGATGCACAATGGGCAAGTCGAGTAGTTGATCTGTACAACGCTGACATTGGCACTACAACATCTAAAAAACCAACTGTCAATAAAAGTAAAGACGCTGCAATGTCTGTATCAAAAACAAATGCTACACAAGTTGCAACATCTAAGCAAGATGGTAAAATTTGGAAGATGTCCGACATCGCCAAACTGAAATCGTGGGAGTTTGAAAATCTTGAAAAAGAAATTGATCTGGCACGAGCAGAAGGGCGAATAACTCAATAAACTAACCTCAAATAGAGGAAGGATAATACAATGGCTTTTACTACAAGTGCAGGGTATGGAAATTTACCGTCAGGTAACTTCGCACCCGAAATTTTTAGCCAAAAAGTTCTTAAGTTCTTCCGTAGAGCTTCGGTGGCAGAAGATATTACTAATACCGACTATACTGGCGAAATTGAAAACTTTGGCGATACTGTTAACATAATGAAAGAACCAACACTCACTGTGTCTGCGTACCAGAGAGGTTCTGTCATTAATCCTCAAGATTTAGCTGACGATCAAATAACATTGACCGTTGACCAAGCTAATGCTTTTGGATTTAAGATTGACGACATCGAAGAAAGACATTCACATGTCAACTTTGAAGCGTTAGCAACTTCTTCAGGTGCATATGCACTAAAAAGAAAGTTTGATGCAAACGTTCTACAAAACCTATCAGACGCTGCTGGAATTGCGGCTTCTGCAGTATCAGGTACAACTTTAACAACTACTGCTGCGGCAGGTGACATAGGAACAGCTAATGCTCCTATCAACGTGGAGACAGACGACAACGGTATCAATATGATGCTTGCGATGGCTAGACTTCTTGACGATCAATCTGTTCCTGAAGAAAACAGATGGTTCGTAGCACCTCCGATATTTTATCAGAAAGCTTTTCAAGCTGGAAATAAAATAGCTGAAGTAAACATAACAGGCGACCAAACTTCTGCATTAAGAAATGGTTTAGCAACTGTTGGTACTTTAGCAGGCTTTAGATGTTATAAGACTACTGCCTTAAACAGCACTGGTGGAATTGACCAAGTAACATTAACAGATGGATCAGCTACATTAGCTACAGATGCTTCTGAGAATGTTGTTCTTGCAGGTCACATTTCTGCTATGGCTACAGCGTCTCACATCGCTAAGACTGAAGTGGTACGTTCAACTGAATCATTCTCTGACGTTATTCGAGGATTGCATGTTTTTGGAAGAAAAGTTCTAAGACAAGAAGCAATTGTTCGTGGCGTTATAGATTTTGCATAGAGAGGATAATTAAATGGCTACTGTTGATTTCACCATAACTGGTGGGGGAACTATAGGTCACCCTGCTCACGCAATCAGACCTTACATCATGCAGTCCAAAATATTTGACGCTGCTGATACAAACCTTACAGCTAACGATGTCATCAAGGTGATTGATCTTCCTGACAACTCCATCGTTCTTGGTGGTTGTCTTGACGTTCTTGAAGCTGGTGGTTCTAGTGTGACTTTTGATGTTGGTTTAAGCACCGACATTGACGCTTTCTGTGATGGCGTTGATGGAAATGCTGATGCCATCTACAACTTTCACCCTACAGCTGCAGGTATCAATACTGTTATAGCAACTGATGCTATCCAAGTTAAAATCTTGGGTGCAGATTCTGCTGTAGTACGTTTCAGAGTTATTGCTTTGATTGCCGACATTGGTGATCCAACTGCAATGGTTCAAACTGCTGCTGTTCAGACAGGTGTCTAACAACTAAACTTGAGAGGGCAGGGCAACTTGCCCTCTTAACAATTACGGAGTAACAATGTCTAGCAAAGGTACAATGAAAGGTCACACCATAAGTGGTGGTCAGAAACGCCCAACTAAGTCGGGTGCAGGTATGACTAAAAAAGGTGTAGCTAAGTACAGAAGGGATAATCCCGGATCAAAGCTAAAGACAGCAGTTACAGGTAAAGTAAAGAAGGGTAGCACAGCTGCCAAACGTAGAAAGTCCTATTGTGCAAGAAGTGCAGGGCAAATGAAGAAGTTTCCTAAAGCGGCAAAAGACCCTAACAGTCGTTTAAGACAAGCTAGGAAGAGATGGAAATGTTAATAGAAATTAATTTTAGAATATTTAAAATACTAAACAAGATAAGCAACAGTTTTTATAGACGATATGTAAGAATGTTACATAAATCTCAAGGGAGAGTTTGATGGAGAATATGGTGTTAGATGCTTGGAATGACTTATCCTACTTAGAGGGTGCGTTGTTTACTATGTGGTTATTTATTCTGTACTACGGTAAAGTATGGATTGATAGTAGGTTTACTAAAAAGGGATGCACATGTTCGCAGCGTTAATAGGTCCTATAGCTAATCTTGCAGGTTCTTGGATGAACAGCAAGGTAGAGAAAGTAAAAGCTGATGGTCAAGCTAAAGTAGCACAAGCCAGAGCTAAAGCAGTCGTTGCAGAGAAGGTAGCAACAGG
>Ga0099849_1001257_pt1 | contig 11806 bp, 7 predicted proteins | sample CB_VirMetaG_4_FD_78177 | JGI IMG/M metagenome (GOLD analysis project Ga0099849, IMG submission 78177) | Freshwater to marine saline gradient viral communities from Chesapeake Bay - CB_1508_1M Viral MetaG | ecosystem: Environmental > Aquatic > Marine > Coastal | place: USA: Chesapeake Bay... | reverse complement strand
ATCCAGTAGAACGCATGAGGATTAACTCATCAGGCAACGTAGGTATTGGTACAAGTAGTCCTCAAGGCACACTTCATGTAAAGAATACTAGCGATAGTGCTACATTAACATCAGTAAGCGATTCTATTGTTTTAAGCCATCAATCAGGCTCATATACAGATGGCAATTATTATGGAGTGCTTGGTTTTTCTAAAGCCAACTCAAATGGTGCTACTTTAGGTGCAGCCATCGCACCAGTAATGGATGGAACTGGTGCTGGTACTGACTTAACTTTTTCTACTGCACTTGCTGCTGGTTCTTGTTTTGAGAAAATGCGTATTACAGATTCAGGCAACGTAGGTATTGGAGAAAGCAATCCTGAAACACCATTACATGTATCACTAAGTAATACAGGATATACTTCTGTAACAGCACAAACTGCAGCTCTTTTTGAAAGAAATGGCGATTGTCATGTAACTATTAGAAGTAATGCAGCCAATCATGGTTCAATTAAATTTGCAGATGATGGTAATTCACGAGGAGAGATTAGGTATGTTCATGGTTCAGGCACAGATGAGATGAGATTTTATACTGCAGGTTCAGAAAAGATGAGACTCAATTCTTCAGGACAATTATCTATTAACGATACTACTAACCCTGATGGTTCTAATGAGATGTTGCAAGTTAGAGGTACTAATAATGCTCAAGGACCTCTTGTAATAAGGAACGCATCAGGCGACCAATCCTTTTACAGAATGATACACTACTATAAAAAAGAAGACACCAGTCCAGTAGCAGTTACATCTATTGATATTACAGGTTCAGCAGTAACTCACTCTTATTTATCTGATGAAAGATTAAAAGATGAATTGGGTTCTGCTGATGGACTAAATCTTATTTCTGAATTAAATCCAATTAAATTTAGATTTAAAGATGGCACAGGCACAGGTTCACAAGGTTTTACTGCACAAGGATTTAAACAAGCTTTTGATAATGTTGGTTCATTTGCAAGAGGAGTTACAGTTCCTGATAATCCAGATGAATATTGGCTCTTAGATGATAAAGTTTTAATACCAAACTTAGTAAAAGCAATACAAGAACAACAAGAACAAATTGAATCACTCAAAAGTGAAATAGAGCTATTAAAAGGAGGAAACTAGAATGGCTATATCATACTTATGGGATGTAAAACAAGTGGACACATATCCTAGCCACACAGACAGTCAAGACCCAGCCAATACTGAGTCTGACGTAGTTTATAACGTTCACTGGAGACTAACAGGTGAAGATGATGCTAATAACGATTCAGATGGCAACCCACAAAGAGGCGAAGTTTATGGCTCAGTAGGGCTTGATGTCTCTGACTTAGCAGACTTCACAAGCTTTGCAGACTTAACAGTATCTGATGTTCAAGCTTGGGTCGAAGCAGCTTTAGGAGCTGACGAAGTACAAGCTTATAAAGATAATATTGATGCTCAGATTGCAGAGAAAGTAACACCAACATCAGTTAGCAGAGTAATCGGTAGTTAAAATGGATATTCTAACACCATACATTATTTGGAATGCTTTTATAACTTTAATACTAGCTCCAATTATGTATAGTATTAGACAAAATACTTCAGAGCTTAAAAGACAAGACATATTGCTTAATAAGACTCGAGAGGAGATTGCTAAGCATTATGTTACTAAAAATGAATTATTAAACAATATGGATGCAGTCATGGATAGACTTGAAAAGCTTGATGAAAAGATTGACAAGCTATTTGAATTAAAGTATAAGTAAATATAAAATAAGAAGGAATTATGGCAAGGAAAAGAAAAAATAATCTAAAAGATATAATGGATGTAATTACTAGAACAGCTTTTCAAAAAGGCGGACCTAGTTATGGTGATGTACCTCCCGGTACAAAACCCGGTTTTGGTGGAACAGAACCAGATGTAGGTGATAAGCCTATTATTATTGATACTCCAGAACCTAGCCCAGCTCCTTCTCCAACACCAGCTCCAAGCCCTACACCAGCTCCTTCTCCAACACCGGCTCCAAGCCCTACACCATCTCCAGCACCGGGACCTAGACCAACTCCAGCACCGGGACCTCAACAACAAACTACAGGTGTTGATATAGGTGGCGAAGGTTATGCTTACAAACCACCACTGTTAGAAGGTAGAACCCCATCAGATAATATTTATGACTATTACACACCATTTGGTGACAAACCTTCAGACCCCGGCATGTCTCTGGCAGAAATGCAAAGACAATACAGAGCTAGAGGAGCTGGAGAACTATTAGATAAAATTTCTAAAGGACAAATAAATTTAGCAGATTTAGGTCTTGAAGCAAAAGCAGCTTTACTTGGTCAAGCTTATGAAGATGAAATTATCCCATCAGGAACAGGTGTTATATCTGAAGATGTTGACTTAGCTTTAAGAGCAGCAGCAGATATTCGTAGCAAACCTTTAGCTCAAGGAGAATCTGCTAAAGCAAGATTACCGGCTCGAAGAGCTGTAGTAAAAATGGAAGCATCTGAAATAGAAGATACTCCAGACTTTGAAGCAGCTTATGGTCAGTTATCTGATGATTCAAAAATGAAAGTTCAAGAAATTAGAAAACTTTCAGGTCCTGCTCAAGCAGCACAAATTACTAGACAGGCTGTTGAATCTTCTAAAGCAGCAACAGTTGATGCAGCAATATCATCTGGAGCTTTTGTTCCTGAAGTTGTTGGAGTAGCTGCTCAATTATCTCAAACACCTCAAGCTGAAATAAGAGAAAGAGAAGCTATTACAGGTGAAGCAGCAACAGGCATGGCTGCTGAAATAATTAATAAAGCAGGTTTTGAAGCTGCACAAAGAAGAACAGTAAAAGGTGAAGCAGCTAAAAGTGCTGCCACACAAATGATAGCAGAAACTGCTGATGTTCCTCAAGACATCGCAGCAGCTATTGTTGATGACCCTGCAACTGTTACAGCACAATTAGATACAGCAGACACAAATGTACAAGCAGCTGTCGCAGCATTACCAACCGAAGCTTTAGTATCTTCACAGATGGAAGCATTGCTTGGTGGTCTCGAATCAGGTGAAGTACCTTTATGGGCTAAACCAGCTGTCGATACTGTTAATAGCATTATGGCTCAAAGAGGTATATTAGCTTCGACAGTAGCAAGAGATTCTTTATTTAATGCTATTATTCAAAGTGCTTTGCCTATGGCACAGTCCAATGCTCAAGCTATACAGCAAAGAGCTGCACAAAATCTTAGCAACGAACAACAAGCAAATCTTCAAGCTGCTCAACAAGACCAACAAGTAAGATTACAAAACTTAAGTAATAGACAAACAGCCGAAAGTCAATCAGCACAGTTTGCTCAAGAACTAAAAGTCTTAACAGGTCAGTTTGAACAACAAGCTGTTTTAACAACAGAACAACAAGAACAACAAGTACGAATAGCTAACTTACAAAATAGACAACAAGCAGCAACACTTAATGCTCAACAAAAACAGGCTATGGATGCTCTAAATCTTAACAATGAGCAACAAGTAGAATTAGCTAATCTGCAAATCATGAATGAAACAGAACGTGAAAACATGTCTGCAGAACAACAATCAAGATTAGTTGAATATCAAATAGCAGCTGACTTCTTATCTAAGAATGCTGCCTTTAAACAAGATATGGAAAAATCTAATCTATCGGCTGAACAGCAAATTAGATTAGCAAACTTAACTGCTCAAAACCAAGCAGAAGCACAAAACTTATCAGCAGCACAGCAAACTGAACTAGCTAATTTAACAGCTAGAATGAACATGAACATTAAGAATGCTGAACTTGCTCAACAGATGGGTATAGCAAATCTTAATGCTGCTCAACAAAGAGCTATGTCTAATGCTAACATGGTAGCTAATATGGACATGGCTAAGTTTAACAATGCTCAACAAGTTGAATTGGCTAATAGTAAATTTATGCAAAGTGCAACTTTAGCAAACTTTAATGCCGAGCAACAATCGGTTATGCAAAATGCTACAGCACTAGCTCAGTTAGATTTAGCTGCAGTTGACCAAAGAACTAAAGTAGCTGCTCAACATGCTCAAGCATTTTTACAAATGGATATGACTAATGTAAGCAATGAACAACAAGCTGTTATTCTAAAAGCTCAACAAGAGCAACAGGCTTTATTGTCTAATCAGTCGTATCAAAATGCAGCTGCTCAGTTTAATGCTCAAAATGAAAACCAATTAAATCAGTTCTGGGCAAACTTAGGAGCACAAATGAATCAATACAACGCAAGTCAGCAAAATGCTATGAGACAATTTAATGCTGCTCAATACAATCAGAAAAAAGCACAAGAGCTTGGTATCGAAGCAGATTTAAATAAGTTTAATGCACAGTTAGCAGCAAGTATTGACCAAGCTAAAATGAATCAAGAGTTTTCTAGAGAAACTTTCAATGCTCAAAATGCTATGATAATCGAACAGTCAAATGTTGAATGGCGAAGAAAAATATCAACAATGGATACCGCAGCACAAAACCAAGTAAATATGATGAATGCTCAGAATGCTTTTGGTTTAACAAGTACAGCATTGGCTACATCTTGGCAGGAGCTTAGAGATGAATTTGACTACATATTCAAGTCTTCAGAGAATGCCAAGGATAGAGATGCTAACATTGCTGTTGCAGGTATGCAAGGTGGTGATAACAGTGCACTACAAGATAATGCACATTTAGTTAGGTTACAAAACTTTTTAGCACTATTCCAAAAATAACGATAACGGAGGAAAAGATAAATGGGATATTTAAAAAAACAATTTAAGAAAATATTTAGAGGAATTAAAAAAACTTTAGCACCTATAGGTAAAGCATTGAAAAATGGTTTAGGAGAAGTAGGTAAGTTTTTTGGTAGTATGGGTCCTTTAGGTACTTTAGCACTTACTTTGATGCTTCCGGGAATAGGAGCTGCGTGGACGAGCTTTGGAGCTTGGGCAGGAGCACAAGGAGGCTTAATAGGTGGTGTTATGAATGGTATCGCTCAAGCAGGTAATTTAGCTGGTAAAGTTTATTCTTCTGTTAGTGGAATGATAAGTGATACTGTTGGTACTATTGCTGGTAATACTATTGGTAAAATACCTGTTGGTGCTAATACAAACTTAACAGATGTTTATAATGGTTTTACAAAGTTTGTTGGTAATAAATTAGATGATGTTAGAATGGCTCTAAATCTTCCAACCTCTAATATTACTGCCGAAACTATAGCAGCCGATGCAGCTAAACTAGATGGTGAATTAGTAGATAGAGGATATACAGAATCAATAGATATAAAACCACCAAGTTTGTTAGAACCAGATATCAAATCTCCAAAATTAACAGGTAATTATTTAGATGACCCAATTAATGCTAAAATGAATAAATTTAAAGCAGAAGATTGGGATGAGCTAGGTATTGACCCGTTTGTTGATAGAGATTTTACTCAAGCCGAATTAAATAAAATTAAAGATTTTAAACCTGATGTGTTTGGGCAAATAGACTCTACACCAGAATTTGAAATAAAACCGATGGCTAATCGTCAAGCTGAACTAGATAGAATAAAATTAGAAGCTGAAGATAATTTAACAGATGTTGTTGTTGGTTTTGATAAAAATGTTAAATATGTTGGAGCTGATGGTAAAGAAATATTTGAACTTACACCACAATATAGAAGTGTTCCAACAAATATTCTTTCTGATGAACAAATAAAACTTAACAATCGTTTAAATAATTTTACTGATTATAATAATAAAAGGATTGCAGGTTTTGAAAGTTTTGCTGGTAAAGAAGGTTTAGACAATATAGGTGCAGATAAAGTTTCACAAGTTATGGCTCAATACGATGCTAGTCGTATGGCAGAAGTAGGTAGTGGGTTTATGGGAGTTCAAACTAGCTTAGATGAAATGAGTGCAGGTCAAGAAGTTGTTGGCGGTGGCGGATATATTAATGTTCCACCTTTACAAACAGATACAAGTTCTTATAATGATTATAGCAGAAATGTATATCCTACCTATGTTCAAAATGGTTACAGAGGAGCACCTAATATACAAAACATGTATGAAGCAGGATATTATGGCGATGATGTCTTTTCAAAGTTTATGAGAGATTTAAAATCTTATCAAATCCCAACACCTACAGTATCTTTAGGAGGACAATAAAATGGCAGGTAGACAAGTATTATCTCAAGAGTCTTTACAGCAAATGATGGATTATGCTGGACCAGTTCCGGGACAATCCTTAACAAACTCAACAGATGTTTCTTACGCATGGGAACAACCACCTCAGTTTACTAATAGACGTGAGGCTGAAATATATATCTTAGAAGAGCTTACAGAGAAAGAAGCTTTTAGACAAATAACAGATATGATTATTGAGGGTATTCCTATTGAAGCTATTGCTAGAACATATCTCTTGTCTGGTTATTCAAGAGGTCTTTGGACTGTAGACATGATATTGTTATTGGCTGAATCTGTTGGTTTTATTATCATGGCTTTGGCTGAAAAAGCTGGATTAGACTATGAGTTATATACTGGTGAGAATCAAGAAGCTGATGCAGATAAAGAAGCAGAAGTAACAAATAAAGCTGTAGATATTATGAAGAATCAAATTAGAAAAGCAGCTTCACAAGATTTAAAAGCACCTGATTTTGTTAGTCCAGAATTAAATGAAGCAGTACAAGAAGTTGATGTAAAAAGTTTATTAGAGAGGAGTGAGTAATAATGAAAGCATATAAACCCGGTGATATATATAAAACAAACCCTATTTTAAGAAGGGCTACTGGTCAAGATAAAACTAACTTTGATAAATTTTTAGAAGTTGCTGGTACTGTTAAAAGTAGTGTTGAGAATATATTCAACAATAGAATAGCCGACAACATTCAAAGGCTAGAAGAAGAAAAAGAATTTGACAAGATTAATGCCAAAGCACAATTAGCTCATTTAAGTCAGTTTGGTAATATCCAAAAAGACATCGAAACAAAATACAAAAATGATGTTAATGCTTGGGCTAGAGACTATGCTAGAGAAGAAGTTGATGATGACTTTATTAGAAAACAAGGCATGAATATGTCTCCAGAAGATTTAAATAATGTTGTCAAGCAACCTACAGCAGCTTATGGTGATTATCTTAAAAACAGAGAAGAAGAACTCGTCAATGCTTATAATGCTATTTTAGGCGATTTAGATAGCCTTGGAGTTCCTTACAGAGATTTAGATGCTTCAAAGAAATTTATTGATGAATCTTACGAAAACATATTTAACAATATGGAAGATGATAATAGATTTAATCTAATAGGAGGTATTGGTTCATTCTTAAGAGGTAATGGTTTTAATACTACTGATTATAATGAACTTGCAAAACAATATGAAAAGAATGCATTTCAAGCTAAATTGTCTGATATTGAAGACGTAAATAATAGGTTTAAAGCTTTATATGCTATGTCTCCTGCATTAGCTGCACAATTTGAAAAAACTGTAGAAAGTATTGATTACAAAGTTATGGGTGAAACAAAACTTATTACTGAAGAATTGCCTGATGGTGGGGGTATTCTAGTAACAAACATACAAAACTACACAGATAAAAATGGTAATCCTCAAATAGTACAAAAACAAGAAGTTATTACTAATCCAATCGAGCAAGAGCTCTTTAATCAAAAAGGAAAAACTTTCGAGGCTCAAAAAAGCTATATGGAATTTTTAACTGCAGAAGGTCAAAAAATATTTTCAAATAATTTAAAAGATACAACACAAACTATTCATGATGCATTTTTAAATGTTCCAGATGAACATAGAATGTCTTATGATGAAGTAATAGCTAAAGGAATTTATGAAAACAATCTAGGAGTTATTGTTGCTAATCTTGATGATATTATGGAACAAAAGTTTTATCAAAAAAATGCGATGGGACAATCAGTACCTACCCCAGCTTTACAAGCTTATATTGAAGGCACAGGTGATAAACCAGCTGGATATTATGATACTCCTTATGAATTTGCAAAGTCCTTTATACCTAATTTGAATATACAAGATTTTAATAGAATTGTATATCCAGATACTGAGACAACAACAACTCAGCCTTATTCTAATTCTTATCAAGTTGAGATGGAAACAGCAGCAGATAATGATATCGTAATGGTAGTAGATGAAGTTAAACAAGCATTATTTAATGGTGATGACGCTAAGATATCTGATTATCAATCATCATTTGAAGGAGGCTCTTCATTAAAAGGTGTTGATAAAGAAGGTAATTATTTTGGTGATGGAGCTTCTACTTTTAGTGGTACTCCAGAACAAGTTATAGCTGCATTACCTCAATTATCAGATAGTATTTTAAAAAATCCTGCATTAGCTCAATCAAAAATAGTTAGTGTTGGTTATAATATTAAAGACGATAGAATTGTTCTTAAACCCGGAAGTAATGTTATGACATCTGGTGATGATGAAAAAGATATTTTACCACCACCTGAGCCTACTGACAGAGGTCCAATAAGAGGCACGGGATTAATTGAAGAATGGTCAGGATTTTCAGGTTTTGATATTTCAACAGTTCCAGTATTAAGTAGTGAGTGGATATTTGGAGAAAAAGTAGGTGATGATATTACAGATATAGCTGCTTTTATACCCGGCTATGCAGGAGGTAAATTTATTATCAAAGCAGGTGGTAAGTTTGTAAAAGGAGTGGGTGATAAATTAAGTAGCCTACAAAAAAATCTAGCCGATAAAATTAGTGAAGTTGTTGGTAGAGCCAGAGTTGAACGTGGTTTGGATGTAGCAAGTAAAATACCAGAAGGTAAAAAAAGTATTCCATTAAGTGATTTAGGTTTAAATGCTGGTGAAATATTATTAGGTAAAACAAAGACAGGTGGACTTGTTAGATTAGTTGTTGGAGGTGCTGCTGCTGAAACAGCAATGCCTGATAATTTAGAAGGCGGTACAATAAGTCAACTTATGGGAGAAGGTTCGGCTAGTAGATTAGGTGCTCCAGTATTTGACGAAACAGCAGCAGGTAAATCTTTATTATCTCCTGACGAAGACGAAAAAAAAAAGTAATTAATATGTCTAATGATGTATTTGAACCTAAAAAGGTAGGTAAAGATATTACCTTTAAAGCTATTGATTTAGTTGCTGATAGCTCAGAAGCTGCTCAGTTTTTAAGAGAGATAGCCAAAGTTGAATCAAAGTTTGGTAATGATAGTAATACCTTTAAAAGAAAAGACTCATCCGGGATTTTTCAAGTAGAAGATAAAGCTTTTAATGAAGTACAACGTAGACTAAATCCAAACGAAGATGTTGGAGCTAGTGTCAGAGCATATAATGAATACCTAAAAGAAAACGTGGGTATTGATTTAACAAAAGTAAGTTATCAAGACCTTGATAGCCCTATTTATTCGGCAGCCTTTGCCAGAGCTTATTTAAAAATATTTCCAGAAGCAATACCTTCAGATGTAGAAGGTAGAGGTGCTTATTGGAAAAAATATTATAATACAGAAAAGGGTAAAGGAACTGTTGCTCGTTATATAAAAGAAAATTAAAATATGTATATAGAAGATTTAAGACAAAATGTCAAACCTACGACAGGAATAGAAGCCTTAAGACAAGGACCTTCTTCTGTTATGTCGGAAGATGAAGCAATTCAATATGCCTTAAAAATGGGTTTCACAGACTCATGGCGAGGCATACAACAAATGTACGGACAAATCACAGGCTCCGATGACCTTTTAGAAAAACTATCTGCTAAAAATAAAAAGCTTGAAGAAATATTTAAAAATCCTGAATATGGCGACAAAGCTTTTGGTTTTTATTTAGGTGGTGCTTTTGGCGACCCTATAGGCTTTATACCCTTTTTAGGCTGGGGTAAAAAAATAAATGGTATAGGTAAAGCTACAGCATTTGGTACAGGAGTAGGAGCTTTTCAAAGTGGTATTGCTTATACACCAGAAGAGCAAGACAGAGGTATGAATGCTCTTACAGGAGGTACAATAGGTGGTGTTTTAGGTTTGGGTGGTTCAGGTATTGCTCAAGCGATAGCAAAAGCTAAAGGTGCTAAACCTATGAAGTTTGCTAGAACAACAAGGCAAAGACAAGAAGATATTATTGAAGAACAAGCTAATCTCGTCAAATCAGGACAGGCTGTTTCATCAGAAAAAGAAATAGAAGAATTAACAAGAAAAACTTTAGAAGAATATAAAAAAGCTCCTAAAAAAACTTTAGGTACCAATATAGAGAAATTCTGGGCTGATAATGTTGGCGATAAAGTTTGGGACCTTGTAGGTAAAAACTGGGGTTCTGCTTTAGCTGGTACATTTGGTAGTGTTGCTGGTTATAATGCATGGAATGACCCAGAGTCTACTGAAGCCGAAAAAATGTTTGCTGCTTTTTTAATGGGAGCAGGAGGTATAGGTGTAACCAAACTAGGAGGTCAAATACCTGTAGGCGATATCAAGCTAAAAGAATTAATGGCTAAAGGATTGGTCGATAATTATGGTTTGCCTAAAGAATACCTTGCTCTTAAAAAAAGCACGTTTGGTGAGGTAAATGCTTTATCTACCAAATTTGCAGAAGCCTCTAAACTTATTTCTACACTTCCTAAAAAAGAAAGAAAAATCGTCAATGCTATGATTACAGGCGATTTAGATTCTTTAACCAATAAAGATTTTGTTGGTTTCTCACAAAAATCCAGAGACATTATAGACAAGACAGGACAAGAGCTTGTTGATGTTGGTTTATTATCAGAAAAAGTTTATAGAAAAAATGTTGGTAAATATTTACACAGAAGCTATACAAAGCATTTAAAAGGTGAATCTCCTCAAGAGGCTGTACGAGGAGCTAGATATTTAAAAATAATTGGCGATGAATTAAGACCAAGAGGATATAGCAAAACCATTGACCAAAAAACATATTTAAGAGAAATAGACAACTACAAAGAATGGGAAGTTGTTGATGAATTTACAGTTGGTAAAGGTAAAAAACAAAAAACTCGTGTAACTCTAAGAAGAGATTTAACAAAAGCAGAAAGACAAGCAAGAGGTGAAATAGAAGACGCAGCCTTTAATGTTGCTGAAACTGGTCGAGTAATGACCAACGATTTAGCAGTCTATAAGCTTTATTCTAATGTATCTAAAAATAATAACTTTGCTTTAGATGAAAAAATATTTAAAGAAAAATTATTGGCGGGAGAACTAAGAGAACAAGATTGGATGCAAATGCCTGACACAATTGTTCGTGGTTTAAAGTTTGGTAAGAATCCTGTTAAAACTTATGGACAACTTGCTGGTAAATTTGTAACAAAAGAAATACACGATGATTTGGTCAAGATAAATGCTTTTAAAGAAAAAGAAACTAAAAATGTCTTTGATGCCTATTTAGATATTAACAGATTTTGGAAAAAATCTAAAACTGCTTGGAATCCTACAGTTCATGTCAACAATACAATATCTAATGTTCTGTTAATGGACTTTGCTGGAGGCTCATATAAAGCTATTCCTAAAGGCTATTCTGAGCTTTTAAAAGGCTTAGATGGCGACCCTAAAGCAACTATGTATAAACTTGCAAAGGAATACGGAGTATTTGATGTTGATTTAGTATCCAAAGAATTAACAGGAGACACAAGAGATGCCTTACAAAAAACATTAAGAGAGTTAGCTGATGAAGGTAGTTTGGAATTAAAAAATGCTACCGAATATAGTAAAAATATATTTCAAAGACTAGCTGAGAAAGGCTATGAAATGACTGCTGGTAAATTAGAAAAGTTTTATCAGTTAGAAGACCAAGTCTTTAGAATGGGCTTATTTATTGACAGGCTTGAAAAGGGCTTTGATGT
>Ga0099849_1001256_pt1 | contig 11812 bp, 4 predicted proteins | sample CB_VirMetaG_4_FD_78177 | JGI IMG/M metagenome (GOLD analysis project Ga0099849, IMG submission 78177) | Freshwater to marine saline gradient viral communities from Chesapeake Bay - CB_1508_1M Viral MetaG | ecosystem: Environmental > Aquatic > Marine > Coastal | place: USA: Chesapeake Bay... | reverse complement strand
GAAGATCAATATCAACTGAGGCCGGAATTGTTGTAGACCCGGACCCTAGTTATTTGTTCACTAGAAGTGTCGATATACAAAACGGCGAATATGACACTGAATGTATCGAAGATCGTTTAAAACCGTTTCGCAGGCCCACAGAATTTCAAGATAAAGCCGAACCGGAAGATTTTAGAATACAAGACTCTTATATTCATCACAAATCTGACTGGGATGGATGGCAAAATATGGGCGTTGGTCCTACAGAAGTTACTGAGCCAGACGGTTCTACAACCACACAGGAACCCGAGAACCAATACATAGATATCTTGTTTTTGTCTAGAGCTAAAAAATCTGAAAAGAAATTCGAAAAGTACCAAAATTACACACCTAATCTTAACGGGTATTACGACGCGCAATTTGATCGCTATGTTGCAAAAAAGGACGAGGATCTAGTTAACGAAGGAGAATAACTTGGCTAACAAATATTCTGTTTTACCGCCCACGGGGGCGTTCCCAAAAACTTGGTTTGATCAAATCACTGTTCCACAGGGTCAGGGCGGCATCTTGTCTGCTGGAGGCTGGACTCTAGGAAATGAAGGTGTAATCCAACAAACCTTTTTGGGTGCTAGCATTAGATCTTTTACTATTAATGCAGGATTTGGCAATTCTACATCCTCTCTTAGCGTAAGTTTGGTAGAAGATGAATACAACACTTCTGACGGAACGGGATACGGCAAGGGCATGGATGCCTACCATAATGGAAAAAACGATTTATTTAGGCCGCCAGCCGTAGGGTCGCCAGTGTGGTTTACATTTGGTGGCAACCCAGCGTCTGTAGAGCAAGCTTTTCAAAAAACTTTTGACGATACCTATGCCGTAAAAACCATCGACCCACCAGATCTAAATTTTACCACAAATATTTTCTCACACGCCCAACTCGAAGCTGTCGGTATACCCCAATATAATTATGTAGACATGGAAAAATCTACATATGATAAAACTTATACTCTTGTAGATAAATCATCATTATACGATGAGACAAATGCTAGTAGAGGGTATTACCATCTAGTTTTTGGTGGCATCCTACAAAGCGTATCTGAAAACACAAGCACAGACGGGAAGTGTTTGTACTCTGTAACGGTCGTAGATCCTAGAGAAATCCTATCTAACTGCGTAGTAGTTCTCAACAGTTGGCAGGGAGAAACTTTAGGCATAGATAATATTTTCAATGTATACGGATTTTTAGAGTACGATCTACAAAAAGAGCTAGTCGAACTGCTAGATAAAAAGTCTGTTGTAAAAAGTACATTGATTAGAAAAGTAGATGAGTTTGGAAATGTTTTGTACACTGGAAATCCAGAAGAAGACTTGTTAGATGTTTATGAATTTGGCAAGAATAACGGCGAAGAAGACGGCGAAGCCGCCCCTATGGATGACGGCGAACTTACATCTGAGTTGATATTGGAAGGTATGGAAAATCCTTTGCCAAGATATTTTCCAATTACTGGGCAGGGTTTTTCTAGAAGAAGTGACGCTGGCATCCCTTGGTATAGAGTTAGGCAGGGCCTAGAGACTTTGTTTGAATATTATGGCGACCTACCGCAAGAATATGTAAAAGCATCTCCAGATGGGTATTCAGAAACCGGTTTTGGACAAAGGGTTAATTTTAGAGGGTTTGAGTATGTGGTGGATCTTGGGGGCTTACCGTTAGATAGAATACCTTTAAGCTATAATCTAGAATTTGATCAAATTGATTTACTTAGTTTAGCTCAAGAAATCTGTGATATCACTAGTCACGAACTTTTTGTAACTTTATTACCCATTATTGCCAGACCAGAAAATCCAGATAATCAAAGTCTAAATAAGCTTGATGAGAAGAACAAAAAAATAGCTGCTCAAAATCAAGGCTTAGATCCAGAGGATCAAGATTGGTCAGGATTTACCGCAGGTATTATTAGAATAGATTCTATAGACAAAACCAAGCAACCAGAGTATGGAGCTATAATAAATTATATATCTGATCTTAAAGATGCTGGCAAAGAAGTCTTAAATCAAGATGTCGGCCTTGAACTTTCTAATGTTGCTACTGATAAAGTTGTGGTTGGCGCTCAAGAAGTTAATATGCACTTCTTTCATAACAACCGCGACCGAGACGAGTTATGGGTTCGCAAAAATGAGCAAGAGTATTTAGAAGAAATGCAAGAAGAGCAGTGGCTTTTAGAGACTTCATTAAAGCAGCAGATATTGCCGTTTTACGGATTTTTAGGCGATGATAAAGCTGTCACAATCCCCAAAGGTTGGGGTTCGTACCAACAAATCTTACTGGACGCTAGGGACTTGAACGCTTTTGGTGTAGGTAATTATTATATCGCGACAGAGATAGAGTTAAGATCAGCCCTTGTTTCTTTTGAACAATGGAAAAACTTCTTACTCAAATACAATGATGTTTATATTAGTGATATAAGTCCATACCAAGCCACTTTTGCTGCGCTGGGAGATTCAGAAGATGGCGGCGATCAAATCAATGATGTTTTAAACGGTTTTAAAAATAACACAGGGCTGACCGAGGATTCACCGCTTGGTAAGGAAATTTTAGCTCAGTTCAATAATAGAGAATTTGGAGTGGTTGTACCCCGCTCTGTTTGGAACTCTGACCGCTCTTTTGTACGAACGGACAATAACCTTCCCGCTAGTCCCTGCTCACCTCCTTATGGATATCCGTTGTACTACAAGCGCGCTGAAGCTATTGGTATTCCAGAGGCGGGATTGATTAGAGTGTTTGACAAACTACAGCAAGTGAGAACCAATTACAATAAACTAGCTGGAGATACTAGTGATTTTGGTAGTCATTCTTCGGAGATTGCAGAAACTCTTGCTGGAGAAATTGCTTTATTGCAAGAAAGATTAGACCAAATAAAAAGAGATTATGAGGTAGCAAAACCAATTGTTGGTAAAGTCGAAGTTTACACTGACCCAGAATTTATTAGCTATAGTGCGGCATTACTAAAAGCGCAAGCAATATATGACGAATATCAAGCAGTAGAGAAAAAGATACGAGAAGAAGGCAAGCAGCTTTTAACCGTAACCCAAGGTGTGCTAAAAAATTTACCAAATAGCGTGCTGGCTGCTAATAGATCGCACTTTGCCGCCAAACATTTAGAAAATGCCAAAAAGGTTTATCAATTTGTTAAAAAGGTAGCTGAAGAAAATCTAGGAAAGAAATACTTAGTCAAGATCCCTAAAGCAACAAACCTGCGATACCAACCAGAGGTTAGTATATACAAAGAGGGGGAAAATTATAATGAAGCTAAAGATGTTGCAGCAGGCCCCTTTGGGTTTATGCCAAGAGCTTATCCTGCGATTGAGGAATTAGATATCCCTGTAGATATAGATCCAACAACTGGATCGGCAGATTTTGAATCGACTTGGGCTGAAAGTATTGCCCTTACTTACCCGCAAATTGACCCAACAGAACTAGAAAAATTAGACGGCACAGAAAAGTTTGAACACTACCTACAGATTGGTATTGATTATTACAAAAAGACTGGCGATGATGTCGGTAATAAATACGTGATTGATGAAGATATCGAAAATGATAATAATTTTGGTACTAGTTTTGAAAATGGTGCGCTAAGAAATAATTATAACCCAGTAGCAGAAAGATGGGACTTTAATTACAAACCAGAGCCTCTTGGCGGCTGGTTGCCATTTGAACTATTCCAAGAAAAGAATTTAGACTTTTACAATGACTGGTCTGAAAAAACAGACGAGGCGTTCATTACTAATCCATACGACCAGCTACCACAAGCTACCAGAGACGGCTTGGCGCCAAGGTTTATGAACAATTTGATATCGCAAGACGGTAGAGTTTATTGCTATGTCAAGTTTAATAATAGTCATTTACTTGATCTTTCTCTTGTGCCTAAAGATAATATGACTCAGCAATACACAAAAGATGGCGGCCTAAGCTGGACACCAGACGTTGCTACAATACTGCCGAATACTAGACTAGATCAAAAATTAGAATTAAAACAAGAGGATATAGAAAACAAGTTTAAAGAAGAAGCCGGCACTAAAAACGAAGCTAAGATTGAGCAGAATACGTCCGTAGCTTTTGTTAAATGTGAGATAGATGAAAGATTCTACATGCCGCCAAAAATCAGAAAAGTAGAAACTCCTGTGTTCGCATCGGAATATCAATTATCTTTATCTAATTTACCGATAACTATAGAGAAAACTAATGATGATGGCTGTCCAACATATGATATAAAAGTTAATAAGATGGAGCCTGTATTTACTATCGCAGAAAACGGAGGCGTTCTAGAGAATGCAGAAAAAGTGAGCATTGACGACTTTGTAAGACAGCCGTTGAAAAAAGTTAAAAATAAAAGAGATTTAGAATTGCCTCCCGGCGAGGAAGAAGTGGCAGATATATCTGTTATACCACTGATTGGAACCGCTGCTTCCATCGAAAAAACACCAGACCAGATTATAGATTCTAAAGATAAGTTTTTAGATTCAAACCATGTATACGCTCTGATTACAGTGCCGGGAAGGATCAAGTCTACTGTAGACCAAAGATGGATTGACGGCCCAATGCAGGCATTTAATACTGCGGACATCAAAAATCTATTCACGCAAGATGTTGTAAAAATTGATAATTTTAAGAGACCGATGTTCCCAGAATTTAATTCTAAAGAAGTAGATTGTGAAGAACTTGGCGCAAACATCACACTGACTGAGCAAACTTTGGCGCAAAGAGTACAACAAAAAGCATTAATAGGTTACAGACTAGGAGAAGGTAGAACTTCTATTATTAATTATATACAGCCCTCTCCCGTGTATCCAGACATGGTGGCTTTGCCTTTAATGTCTTGGGAAAGATGTTACGGACCTTGGTTCTCGGCAGCCGTAAAACAAAAAGATAACCAAGATAGAAAAGTCAGGTATTTTAATATAGGCGGTCAGGTAGAGGTTATAAAAGACGAGTCTCTAGCCCCGTGGGCATATGGCGGGTATAAATTATTAGATGCGGCTGGAACTTTAAGATCAGAGTTTTCTAATAGCTTGTTATTAATCAGTGAGCGCGGTGGGATTTCTTACATCGGAGCGCCAACCGGCGTTTCTTTAGGACAAGAGTTGAAGAATAGAGGTCCACTAGTTACTTCTATTTCTGTAAATATTGGTGATAGTATAACAACTAGTGTTAATTTAGATCTTTACACGGCTAAGTATGGTAAATTGCAAAAAGCTAAAGACGATGCAATATCAAAAATAGCTAGAGAAAGGCAAAAAATATCTGATCAAAATAATAACGCTATCAGGAGAGGACTAGGAAAAAGTCAAACAAGTATGAATTTAATGGGCGAAATTATGGCTAATGGTGGTCAACAGATAGTTAACCTAGCAAATACCCAGCAAACATTTTTCACCGAAGCTGAGCAGGGTAGAGGACGAGCTTTGTTGCTAACTAATGATGGCATCACTCCCAAAGATGTTTACGACAGAGGGTTGGAAACTCAGGCAACTTTTGCGGCACAAGTGGCTGCATATGGCGGCATGGTGGCTAATGTTATTCCGACCAACGAAATGTTTGAGGTATTTAATTTCGTACAGCCCAATACTTTACCAAATAATTCAAACGCTGTTGCAACTACTGGAACTTCGATTAGCGCGCCCCCAGCCGATACCAGATGGTGGTTCCCAAGTCCCGGCCTAGTCGATCTAGAAATTGGGGTACAATAGGAAAAAGAAAGGAAAATAAATGAGTGCAGATAATTCAATATTCTCTTTTACACAACAAGAGAAGTTTACACATATTATCACAACAGATAATATATACTTTCAAGAAATTGGATTAGGATCTTTTACTACTGGTATTTTATACGAATACTTTAATACCAGAGGTAATGATGGTGAATATATAAATAGAGGCGTAATAAGAAAATCTGAAGATGAGGAAGTAACTACTATAGCGGATATATTTGGCGCGCCGCCCAAGGGTGCGGATAAGATGTGGGGCAGCTGGAAAGGCTGGAAGCCTGTTGAAGATCAACCCGCCGGAGTTTACAAAGACCAGTCATATAGAAATTGGGCATTAGTAACCAAGGATAATGGCATCAGAAGGCATCTAGATTTTGATTTGGATTACTTTGCTCCTGCATCTGGACTCGTAGATGGTCAAATACCAAATATTGCAGTCGTGGGGGAAGATTCTGTATCTAGACAATACACACCAATGGCATTTCACCCGACTTCACAAAATGGCGTTTCAAATGATACGCTTGGATTAATCACCAGCACTTTTAGATATGCTGAAGATACTAGCTTTTTAACGGAAACTGACTGCCCAATTGTAAATTTAATTGTAATGAATGAATTTATGATTGACCTGCAAAAAACTATAGGCCCGTCTGAGTGGGACGAATTTGACGGTGACGGCGAGGAGACATTGGGTGATAGCGAGCTTGACTCTATATTGCCGATGCTCGATGAAATTAAAATCAGTAAGTATAGAACTGTTGCTTTTAGCGGCGAGTTAACATTTGATTTAGCGCTTGCTGGCGACACAGTTAACTGTCCAGTAACTGAGTGGGTAGAATTTGAGCTACGTCTTTATGACAAGCCTATGACTAATCTGAGCAGGCCCGTAGCCGTACCTAAAAGTAACTTTGTTGCAGACGTAAAAACTGACGCTTTTGGTCGCCAAATGTCCAACAAAGAAGATGGAGAAATTACGCTTCCTGATGGCACAAAGGCTTTGGCTGGATGGAATTTGAGCTACAATGAATATTTAGACAAGTGGGAGACAGGAACCAAGCAAGTATTAGGCAAATGTATGCAAGACATACCAACTGCAAATTCTCCCACCGTAGATGTTTTGATTGCATCAGATATTGCTGAACTTTTAGGCCAAGAAGGACTTACAAATAAATTTGTTCCCGGTACTGGTTTTTGTATGCCAATTTTTATGCAAAACGGCAACCCCGGACAGTGGACTCCTAACTATTCCAGAACAAAAGATTGTAGAGATGAAGATCTAGTAAAACACAAAGTTAGGGGCTTTAATTTCTCTCAAAACCGGTCTTACAAAAAAGATGACATGGTTAACTTAAACCAAATTGATGGTATTTGGCACGTTAGCCCGCTAGACAAATCTGAAGAAGATGCAACCGTAGGTGTAGCTAAAGAGTGGACGTTTCAATACTTTTTAGCCACAAAAGATCAATATTTTAGAGGCAAAAACGATGCTGATCAGCTAGTGTCTGTTACACCATTTGACGCGGAAAGAATAGCGCACAAAGGGTATTACTTGGGCGACACAAAGCAAGACGGTATTGTTTATAACGATCAGTTTAGTAGCTTGGGGTACGCCGACGTGGCGGGGTTTAAAAAGTCTGATTCTTGCTGGCAAGTTTCTTCTTTTGATTTTATGGATAGCAAAATATTTGGCACACGACCCGATGGCAACGCTATTGGAACAACTCAAGCGACAATTGATGCAGCCGGTAGAGATATACCATTATTAAATGAAAATACGTTGTACAGAAATGCTGCTCACAGCGGTCCATTTTTTGGCTGTGTTTTTCCAGAGGGCTACGAAGGATCTGCCATAACTGAGGTTATTGATACAGATGCTAGGGACTGGGATTTTAAAGTAGAATACTCAGGCACTGCGTCTTTCTTTCTAACACCCTTTGTTATACAAGAAGAGGACAAGTCAGGCAACCCATTTTTTGATGAATACGAAGAGCCTGACGTTACGATCAACAGATATCCAGAAGGCGATACCGAAGTTATAGCTACAAGACACGATCTAGTCTCTGCCACTAAGGCAGATTTTTATAATCAAGAAAAGCTAACCGACAGAGAAAATGCTTGGTATTGGCCTTGGTTTAGAGATTTTACGAGTACCAACAACACTCCGGGCTTCCCTCCGGGTACTACATTTGCGACAGCGTACTATGGTCCTGATATGTTCTACGAATATAACAAGGTGGGGATCACAGATTTTAAACAGTTACCGGCAGATATCGCCACATTAGGAGACCCGACCAGTACATGGGGACAACCTTGGTATAGTGTGCAGCGGTCAAAGCTATTGTACAAACACGAAAACGACCCAACTAACTACGAAGCCAATCGGGGCGATCTAGGGGTAAAGAAACAGATTGCCAAAGCTTTCCAGTCTGCGGCTTGGATATCTAAAACAGACCAAGATCCCGATGGTGATAAATACGACATAGACGCTGCTTTTGGGTTTGAACCAAAGAATAAAAATAAATTACAATTCAGACCGTTAAAAATGGAAACTTATCTTGCTTACAACCAGTGGCATGATGAAGTTTTAGCAGACGGAGATAGTGACGCAGTAGACTATGGTAATGGGCCAGTTAGCCATGACCCATTCGGAGAAGCCTATTTCTTACCTGTTATGGATAATGATCGGCAATCAAAATGGATAGATACGTTTACAAATCCTGAAGACGGTAACGAACAAGCGCCAGACGCAAGAAGTCTCGGAGACCTACCATACAAAAGCTGGAGAAATCATATGTGTAGATTTTTCCGAAGCCGTGGGCCAATGGTAGATATGGACTATATGTTATTAAGGGAGACTACTAATAATTTTGGAAGTCTAACAGAAATGTACAGAACAGATGCTCAGGCTCCACAAGGAGATCTTGGTACAAACATTCCAGCAGGACAATTAAAAATTGGTAGCGTGGATGTAGATAAGGCTTCAGACCAACGCAACAGAATGTTCTTTAATGTTCGTGGCGAACCGACATCATATTGGGAGTTTGGAAGCGATGATTATATTGGGGTGCAAGGCTGGCAGGAGTTATTTCTATGGAAGGGGGAGTCGCAAGATTCTGTAGTAGACCCAGCAGTCAAAGGGGTTATCACTGCCCAATGTACCATTGGTGCGCGCACGACCTTTCAGTTCAAGACAGAAAATTTCTTTGGTATGTCTTCGGCTAGAAATCCAAACGGAGATGATTTTAGAGAAGATCCAAGTTGGGGAGGTGAAGACGGATATAAAGGAGATAACACTTACTGTCTATCTGTTACCATATATCAGCAACATCCGCGAGGTCAAACTATTTTTGATTCTGAGTATTTTTGTGTACACCATTTTAATCCTCTGCCACACTTAGAGGGAAGATCTACACAGTATCATTCAGGTGGATATTATCAAACTTACGACGAGCCAGAAAATGAAGACGGAACAGAGTGGCCGTTCTTCGAAACGCAAGAGTATGATGTCACTGATGGAGTAGATACATTTACTGGAGAAATAAAAGTCTATACGTCAACGGGCGGTGTAGAACTTAGAGTACCTACAATAATCATTGAAGGCGCTCCATATGTATTAGAACAAAACGCTGTAATTTACAGTGAAACCAGCGCTGGTGGCTATCCCCTGCTACCAGAAAGTCAATGGGGACTAAATGTTACTAGAGTTGGTAAGATGCTACCCTATAGATACAAAACGACCGTTATATCTATTGATGATAGTTTCGTAACTGAGGCTAATAGCAGAACTTTGGATGTCAGCTCTTTTTCACAGCTACCCACGGATGATTCAGAGGTTCCGGCTACTGACTTTGCAGGTAAAATTATTCTGATTGATAGAGGGCAGGACTACGTGGAGGGCGATATTATTGGTAGTCTTACATACCAAGACCTGAAATTTGAAGTTACGGAGGTAGAAGAGGTAGACGGACTTCCGGGAGCTATCAAAGGATTGAAATATATTGGACCAATTTCACAAGCAAACGCTGATAACCCATTTATAGATGATGATATTGGTGACTTCCCAGCAATAGATCCTACCATATTTCCTAAAGAGATAGACGTTTTAGATAAAGACTCATTTTTAGGACTAAAATTTGAAACAATCACTAGCGAAAATGGCAGGGATTTTGCTGCTTTTATGATCAATGGCATGGTGCAAACCACTTATGGTATAGATCAAAAACCTTTATACATTACTAGAGAATCTCAGATTTCTTCATTATCCAATAAAACCAGTTCTGGAGATGAGGAATATGGATTTATTGCAGAAGAGTTAGACACAATTTTTACCGTAGCAGATGACTTAAAATCATCAAATAACGAATACGACTTATTTTTCCATGCTCAAAACGATCCTAGTTTTGTATGGAATAGTGCTGGAGGAGGAGAAGACGGCGGGTCATTTTTTAGCCCCGGATTTGCAACACAAATATATTATTATGGGAACGACCTCAATACCGCAGAGGTAGGGGAACAGTTCATAAATTTAAATATATTTACATCATAACTACTTTTTCGTGTATAATATAACGTAAAATCTTTTACAGGAGATTAATAATGCCAACAATTACATTTCATACAAACAATCAAGGGGCGGCTATTGGAGAAGATCCTACGCTGATCGGCCACACTGGCGGGTCTGGTTTAGGCTTCTTTGGCTCTGCATTTGGTATTTCAGTACCTGTGGGCCAGTGGCAGTCTACCACATATGTCACTAATTCTGACGGCACAACCAGCGGCATTCAGGCCGCTAATACTAAATATGACACTAGCGTCACAAATGGTGCAGAATCTGGTGTTTATCTTGGGGTTACACAAATTGGAAACTCTGGTATTCCAAATTACCAAACCCCGCTAAATATTAGATTTGAACACGACGAGGGCGTAAGGGTACAAAATTGCAGACTCAGAATTTTTGATAGAAATAATATTGAAAATCACGCAGACGGTGTTACTACCAAAGTTGTAGAGGTGCGCCATCCTAACCCCATTCAAGACCCCACTGGAGCAGAGGCTTTTACATTTAGAGGTATTGAAGACTTTGCTTGGGTCACATATATGGACGGCGATCCGATGGAGGACATGGTTTTGACCCCCGGACCGGGACCGAGCGGTTTGAATACCAGTGCTGTAGATATTGCAAATATCCCAGAAATTGGTACTGGAGGCTATAGAAACTGGATCGCTGGCTCTGGTTCAGCCTGTAGAGCTACAAGACATGACTGGTATTTGGCATTGAGTGCCTCACCAGATGAGATTGGCTCAAAGACTGATTACGGTCTTTATTTTACCCTAGAATATCTATAAGGAGATATTATGAAAGGAATCGTTACTATCGTTTTGGCTTTGGTTATGACTTTTGCGGTTGCTAACGCAGCTTCTGCTCAATGCTGCCAGCCAGTAAGGAATGTTGCCAAAAGAATTGCTTGCGTTCCAGTAAAAGTGGTTCGCAAAGTTCAAGAAAAGCAACCTGTTCGCAGCTTCGTCAAGAAAGTTGATGCAGCTCGTCCAGTTCGCAAAGCCCTCAAGCGTTGTCTTGGGTGCTGCTGCGGTTGCTGCAAATAAGCATAATAGCAAAAACAAGGGGGCTTTCGCCCCCTCTTTTTTTTGGGAAGTCCTTAATGACCTACGGTATGGCCGTAAGTAAGCAGTAACCTCCCATAATTTATTCGTTCTGGCCAGTCTTAGCGTTCCATCGCACCCATCCACGATCTGGCAACCAGTCGTCGCCGTCTTTTCGTTTCGGGAACAGACCTCCACCCTTCTTCATAGAGCCAAAAGCTAACTTAGCAAGGCAGTCTTGACATTTAAGTTCATAATATTGATTATCATCTACATTACGGACTACATATCTAAGATTATCGCCTTTGCATTTGCCGCAGGTATCTTCCTCGAAAACCTCTTGGAACCGCGCAACTTGTTGAAACATAGTGCGTTGATCTGAATCTTCTAGTTCGATACTAAAGCGACCGTTTTTACTATGGTAAGTAGACATTAATTAACCTCTCCATTCTTCATTAAAACCAAG
>Ga0099849_1001255_pt1 | contig 11815 bp, 31 predicted proteins | sample CB_VirMetaG_4_FD_78177 | JGI IMG/M metagenome (GOLD analysis project Ga0099849, IMG submission 78177) | Freshwater to marine saline gradient viral communities from Chesapeake Bay - CB_1508_1M Viral MetaG | ecosystem: Environmental > Aquatic > Marine > Coastal | place: USA: Chesapeake Bay... | reverse complement strand
TCAAACCTAATTACATCATCATCGTCCACATCTGAATCACCATAATATTTCCCCCACAGGCGTTCATCTTCCTTTATACATTGCTCACAAACTGTTTTTAATGATACAGTAGAAAGCATTTCATCATACACTAGTAACTCGGCTTCAAAATTTGAATCAAGGTCTAACCTGCTCCAATCCGAGTTATCACCCCATATTTTCTTACGTCCGTGCAGGTTAATTTTATCCTCCAAGTGCTCCAATATAGGTGTATCTGGCAATTGCATTTTCTCCATTGGTGTTTTCTTACCACACCATTTACAATAATTTATGTCTTTATCTCCTTTATATTTGGTCCCCATAGCAATTGATTCGTTATTCTGTTTTTAACAGTCTGCCATTGCTTTGTTTCAATAGCATATTTAAATTGTTTTATTTGAAAGTCTTTATCCTTCCCAATACACTCATACGTTTTACCCCCAAATTCAAATCTATACTCTAACATTCCAATCTAACATTTTCCAATGAAACGGGTCTCTATTTCTCTGATATTGCTCCATTGTCCAATCGATATCATGTGTCTCAACTTTAAACACAAATGGTTCTTTCTCCTCATCTAAAGGCGTTACTTGTATCTTATACCATGCTTTAGATGGCTCATCACTTTTATAATAATATCCATTTTTAGTTTTAACTGTTCCCATATTGTATATACGTATTAATTATTTGATGTGTGTAGTAAAGAGCTTTGTTAATTTTATTTTAAACTCATTATATAATCTATTAACTTTCTTTTTGGACTCCAAGCTAACCTCTCATAAGCATCATTATTCACTAACACCGATTTCCTTACGTTGCCCTTTTGGTCCTCAATCCATTCAAATTCCGTTCCATATTTTTCATGAAACATTGTTGCTAAATCATTTATATTAGTTGTTTTGCCTGTTCCTAATTCCCAAGCATCATCATGACTTGAAATTCCATCTCCAATAGCAACTAGTCCTTCAACAATGTCTTGTACATGAATGAAATCACGCTCTTGATTTCCATCACCTACTACCTTACATTTTAAACCATTTTCAATATTATATCTCCAAATACCAATTACATTACCTTCTGTTGGGTGTAAGTATTCATTTGGACCATACACATTATAGAATCGAGCAATTTCAATATCCATATTAAAACACTTTCTATACATTTTACAAAGTGTTTCACCCATATATTTTGTAGTAGCATAAGGTGATGAGGCATGATCGAAATGTCTTGAGGCTGAACCTGCATATACTACTTTACAATTTCGTTTCTTAGCATATTCTAATACTGCTAAAGTACCCATTACATTATCTTCTGTACTTGATTTTGGATCATCAAATGAGGGTTGTACTCTAGATTGTGCTGCTAAATGATAAATTATATCTGGTTGCCAAGCTAATTTGTGAATATCTTTAACATCAAGCATTACAATACCATTTTCTGGTTTATTAATGCGAGGGTTATTGTCTAATATTTGAACTGATATAGTTGGGTCTTGATTTAGGTAATCTACTAAATTACTACCTATAAACCCACCCCCACCTGTTACTAGTATTCTTTTCATATTGGATTATTTGGATTTCTAAGGGAATATTTTTTTTGCAAATGTAATGATTCAAAAAATGGATTTAATCTAACATATGTGCAATTGGATCTTTGTAAATAAGTAGCACTATGATTTAAACATGCATCTGAAGGTAATAACCCATTCAATTTAGTCCATTCAAGAATTTCTTGAGCACCTTTAGGTTGAAGTAAATAACCATAGGTTCCTCTAAAACTACCATTTGGGACTAATTTAGCTACTTTTTTACCATAAAAATGATTCCAAGGATATTTGCTCACACCCTTAAGATATTTTTCTACTTCTATATTATATTTTTCATAATGGTTTTTGTCACGTAATGAAAATGGATTAATTGAATCTAAATGACATATTCTTTCAACTTGATCAATTAATTCCCTTGGGTCTTTAATTACAACCCCATCTTGTTCTAAAATTAAAAACGGTTCATCTTGTTTAGCACATTTTTCCCATAATAGATAATGACTAGCTAAACAACCTATAGTTCCATCTGTCCAATGATGTTGATCAATATGAACTGAAGGGTATCTATTGTGGTCAGCTAATACTTTAACTCCATCTCTGCCTACTACACCATCAAATAATTCATATTCAATACCAAATTTTTCTAATGATTCAATTGTATATTGAGTTATTTCAACTGAAAATTCGTTATTACTTAAATATACTATATATGTTTTCATTCTATTATTGTTGCTTCTTCTATTACCTCACAAATTAAAAACATATTATCTTGTTGCAAAACATGATCAGCTTGTTTATCATGAACATACATTCCTAATACTTGTTTATTTATACTTCCATCTTTATTTTGAAAATTATGAATATAAATGGCATCAATTATTTTATATGCAATATTATTTTTATAAACTATATTTCTAGCTATGGAAGGCATCTTGTATCACTATAATTACACCTGGGTTATCACTCGGAATATAATAAAAGAAATTAAATGGGTCAAGCACTTCTTTACATATTCTTTTTCTCATATCACCTGATTTACCTGTTATAATTTCTACTTCCCAATAACTAGACATTGATATTCCAATTAGTTCACTTTCAACTTTACTAATTGCCTCTTTATGAGTTAAACCATGTAAATCTATTGTATGAGTCATCTAGTTAAATCACTTAATTCTTGTTGTAATTTTTGAATTGTCAATTTAGTTTGCACACTTTTATCTGTGAATTTTAAATGTACAATTTGCTCATGCAATTGTTTTATCTTTTCCTTTCTTTCTTCGTTTGTCATGATAATGAATTTATAAAATGTATAGTCCAAGCTATTAAACCATTTAGTTGTAATATAACTAAGTTCCATTGTCTTCTAACTGCAACTTGAATTAATACACAACAAAACCCAATCATAAATAATATTGGTTCAACAGTCCATTGACCACTAATTAAAAATGCTACACCCATATAACCAACTCTACTAGATAAACGTTCCATAGGTGTTAAACGTCTATCCCTAACCATTAATCTTAAGATACTATTAGTCCAAGTTCGTTCACATGATTTACATGTTTTTTTTCTTGTACCATCTGATTTTTTCTTATACCTAAAATCAGGTTTATTATATTTACAGACGTTACATTTTTTCATTTAGATTTACTTTTAAAGTATTTAATCAAGTAACTAGCGGTTCTATAATTTGTAGCCAAAGGTACTTCATGTACATCAGCTAATCTCATCAACATACTAATGTCAACATCATGTGGATGTTTTCCAAGTGGATCCCTCAAAAATATAACTAAATCAATTTCACCCTCAGATACCATTGCTGCTATTTGAGCATCTCCACCTAATGGGCCTGATAGTACACTTACTATATTTTTAATCCCAGCATGTTTTACATGTTTACCTGTTGTACCTGTTGTTACAATAGTAACATCTTCACGATTAAAAAATGGTAATCGTTTGGATACAAAAGCAACCATATCTGCTTTTTTATTATCGTGTGCTATTAATGCTATTTTCATTTAAAACTTGTATAATAATGTTTAATTATATTTTCGAATTGATCTATATTAATCATTTTTTTACCATCTGAAGGGGCATAATCAGGGTCATCATGTACCTCAACAAATAAATTTAGCCCCATATTTCCAGCTAATCCAGCCATTGTTTTAGCATATTTTCTTTCACTAATACTATGAGTAATATCTAGAAAAATAGGTACATTATAATTATCTTTCATATATTTAATACCTTCAAAATCAATAATCATTCTTCCATAACCAAATGATGAACCACGTTCTGTAATCCAAACATTTTTATCACCAATTTTATCTATAATACCACTTACTCCCCCAGGTGGCATAAATTGTCCTTTTTTAACATTAACAATTTTATTTTTAGAAGCCGCTTTTTGAAGTAAATCTGTTTGTTTAGATAAAAATGCTGGGATTTGATATACATCAACTGCTAATTTATCTATTTGATGCGTTTCATGAAAATCAGTAGTTATTTTAAATTCCTTTCTTAATTTATCAAAATCACTAAAGCAAGCATTTAAACCTAATCCTCTAGGTGAATTATTAAATGTTCTATTTGCTTTATCAAAACTAGCTTTAAAATAATATTCTATACCAAATAAGTCACAAACTTCTTTACATTGTTTAGCTAATTTATAGCTATGTTCATAACTTTCATGTTGGCAAGGGCCAGCTATAACAATCGGTCTATTCATAAGTCATCTTTAGTATTAATTTCTCTTCCATTATATTCTACTTCTACAGCCATTACTCTATAATGAGAACCCAAAATTCTATTTTGTTCTAAATTCTCACTAGGATAATTTTCAGGAAATGAATGATATCTGTCTAAAAATATCCAGGGGTAAGCATATATTCCTAAATGTGAATCACCATATCCTATATCTGATCTAGTAAACCAACAAGCAAAATTACCTTGATGAATAATTTTAACTCCATTTGGATTATATCCTTTAGTGTAGGCTGTAATTACATTTCTATGAGCACCCATAGTTTTAATTATAGGTTCTATAGTTTCATACGTTATATCTAACATGTCTCCTTGAACATTAATGATATAATCATAATCAAAAAACTTCATTTTCTGGCTACAAATTCTTGCAGTACCATTTTCTTCTTTACCTGTTATTATAACATTTTCTTCAGGTATGTATTTAGCAATCTTTTTACTATCAGTTAAAACAAATGTATCAAATCCAAATTTAGATACTTTTTCAAATACATTTTGAATTAAAGGCTTACCATCAAATTTTAGTAACATTTTTTCTTTTAATCTGCTACTATTTAATCTAGCGGGTATTGCTATTGCTATTTTCATCATCCTTTTGGTCTAAAAGTCCAACAAAACCATCCTGTAGCTATATATTTTGTTTCATTTGGGGCAGGTATTCCTCTATGTGGGTGAGTCCATCCTGCTGGCCATATGATTGTAAGTCCTTTTCTAGGTTGTACTTTCATTTGTTGATGAATAAATTCTGTTTCCCCATCAACTTCAATATCATTTAAATAAGTAGTAAATGCTAATATTCTTTGTAACTTATTAGGTTGAGGTCCTCCCCCTTCAATATGAATAGGATTATAAGCATATCCTGGTTCGTATTTTTGAATATTATATGGACTCATTGCTGCAAAATCTCCTACTTGGTTAATGTACTTGTATTTTTTTCTATATTTTTTCTCAACATCATTTAAAGCCCTGTTATATTCCCTTATTACTTTTTTATCAAAATTACCATCAGTTAACCTCCAATATCCTCTTACTTCATCAAACCTAGGTTTAGTTGAGTTGTTTTCAAATCCATCAACAATTTTATCGCATATTGATGGGTCTATATAGTCTTGTAAAATAAATGATTCCATAATTAAGATTTAGTTCCTGATGTTCTACGGTTTATATCGTCATGGTTAAATTCAGCCCAATATAATTCAAATGCTACCCCATCTTCTAATCCTTCAAATTGATGAAATTTACCTGGTTTAACCATTGTAAAATCACCTGCCTCTAATATTGTTTCATCAACTAAACCTTGATCATCTTGCCATACACGAACAATCATTTTACCTGATTCAACAAAAAACCCATTCCATTTAAATTTATGTTCATGTTCTGAACATTTATACCCTGCATTAAATTCAATTCTGTGAAATTCTAATACACCATTTTTGTGTACCATTTCTGTTTTACCCCAAATTTTTCCTGCTTTCATTAATGTGTTGTTAAAAGTATAAATACGAATGTAATAATTAACCCAATAACTGATATAAATAATAATTTATTGTTGGTTTCTATTTGTTTAGGACTTCGTCCTTGATTAGACCTATACTGTCTATTTTTTTTTAATTTTTCCATAATACTTGAATTGCTATTAATAATAAACATAATGCTAAACTAACTGATGTTTTTGCTGTTATACCTTCTTTAAAGAAATAACTAACACCAATAGCATACGTAGAGATTCCAATTGCAAAGCCAACAAATCTAGTTGGCCATAATAATCCACCAAAACCTTCTACAACATATTTTGTACCCCAAATATAAAAAAATGAAATAACTAAACCAAAACAAGCTAAAATAAACTCATTTTGTTTAAACCAATCCCATTTAAATTGTCCATTAAGCTGAAAAAATACAGCTATGTGACCCAAGGTAAACCAAAATATTCCTAATAATAATTTACTGTAATCCATTAGTTATCGTAATCGTGATTTCCAAAATTATAGATTATACTTAATGGTCCTAAATAAAGTAAAACTGAATGGTAAAACATACCATTATCAGGTTGTTCACTTGGAATGATTAAATCATATCCAATGGTAAAACCTTGATGGGGCCATTTCCAAGCTACAGCTAATTCCCACCAACTACTATCTTTATCGCTATCAAATCTAATCATTTTTAATTGTATTTAAAAGTGCTTCAGCTACTTGCTCAGCTAATTTTGGGTTAAATGTAATTCCTCTTTTGGTAGGCATAGATTTACCTTCCTCATTATCATAGAACTCTCTTACGTCTATGAAGGGATGACCCTCATATTCTCTTTGTTCTATAATTAAATAGTTTGATTTGTTTTTTTGAATTTTTATCATAACATTAATTGTTTATTTTCTAGAAACATCCAGAAACGTTCTAACCATAAATTAATTTTAACATCTTCAAGTAACTCATTACCTTCCATACCATTTTCTTTCTTACCTGCAACGTAAGCTATTCCCATATCACAATAGTCTCTAGCTTTATCTCGTTCCCCCAATTTATAAAATTCTTTTGCCTTATCCAAGCAATGATGTAAAACTTGTTTTTCTATTTTCATAATTTGTTTTTTGTACTATTAATTATTCCACCTATTATTTCTAAATCCTCTAAATGACTCATATCATTTGGATCATATTCATGTTCTTTACACTTAATAAGATAACCACCCTCAACACTCTCAAATGATTCTACTATTACATTCATTTCATCTCCATATATAATATGAGATAACATTTGCCCTTCTGAAATAAAAGGTCCTCCTGAGGGATCAACCATAGTAATCTTATTAGGGTCACCTCCTGTTCTTACATATTCAAATTTACCTTCCCATAATACATTACCATCTTCTTGTTTAGTGAATGTATAAACGTCTCCGTACCTATTTCTGTATTCCATAATTTGCTTTTTTAACTCTATTTGGAGGCACTTGCATTAATTTATTATACATTTTGATAAGGTAGTTGCCTCTTTTTGTCATACCAAAACATTTTTTACGTTGATAACCATCAACTATAACCCAATCACCTTGCTTAATCATATTAAAATGGTAATGGTTCATCCTTATCTTTAGATGTTGGCTTAGAAATATCATCTAATTTTCTATTACCAAGGGTACCAAATGGTTGTTCAACTATATCTGTTATTTCAGAATCCTGAACATTCATAATTGCATTAATTGAATCATTAACTGCATGGCTTCGTTTTCTAGCCATATAATCATTAGGAGCATAAACATATGCTTCAAATGTAACTACGTACCTTTTATCCTTCATAATTTTCTCTAATTAATTTATTAATATCATCTCTGGTTTGCCATCCTTTGACGTCCCATTCTTGTTGATCATCAGGTAGATTTTCATCTATAATAGCAACTTCAAATGAAACAAATTCGTTTGAATCAGGGTAATCATCACATTTTTCTCTATCAAGTGAAAGCCCACCTGGAGAACTATACATTCCAGGACCTCCTACTACAGAAATAAACACACCTGGTTTTAATTCCATACTAGCTCCAATACATTTTTTATCGTATTTTTTAGGTCTAAATTTTAAATTTCTAAATGTTGGTGTCATAACTTCATCCTTTTATTTGCGTTAACTAATACTTCTAAATTATTGCCCTCAAATCTAAGGCCAACTACTTCCTCATCACTAGCTTCTACTTTTTCTAGAAACTTAGATAAGTCAAATGATCTAAAGTAAATACCACCTCTGGCTTTACCATCAAAATCTGATTTTGCGAATACTGAATCTTTAAACATAACTTTTATCTTTCTAATATAACAAATGAACCAAAATAACCATCAAATACTTCAAGTAAATTTTCATAATCACCTGAGGTCATTTCAGATTGAACTTTATCCCATAAACCTATCTCATTATTAGAATCTAATTGTTTACAGAAATTTTTAGCATAACCTAATAATACAAAAGCATTTCCATCAGGACCTGTTAAATCAATAATCATAGGATTATTTGGGGATAAATCTTTCTTTTTTCTAATCATAACCTTAATTTATTAACCACAAGGACAAAATATCCAAAGTGAAAAATATAACATATAAAATACTAATGCAATAAACAAAAATGATACTACAGTATCTATTTCTTGTGTGTACTTGTTTCTGAACTTTTTAAACATAACCTTAATTATTTATTTACCTAAATATACGAACTTTATTTGGGGTAGCCAAATTTAATCGCGGGAAAATTCAAATTTTTTATGTGTTTTTATACACGTGATTAAATCATCTACAATACAAGGATCGACGATGGCGCCTTTAGATTGTAATTGATAAATAACTTCTTCTAATACTGAATGTGAATGCATAGTTGCTTGAATCATAACCTTAATTTTACCCTGTAAATATAATAAAAGAAGGCGTCATATTGATGACGTTAATATGACTAAAATATGACATATGTATAACCGATATGAAGAGAGCAATAACAATAGGTTTGTTGTTATTCGGGATGAGTGCACAAGCCAATACGAATGATCCAATTACGGATGAAAAATCGAAACAAATCGAGTATCTTAAAAAAGCTAAATATTACGAAATTAAAGCTAAACTCGAAGAAGGTTCAATTACCTTAGAAGAAGCCCAAAAACTGTGGCAAAAAAATTTAAATAAACTTAGAAAAAAAGAAGGAGCTAATTAAGCTCCTTTTTTTATTTTAAAATGTGTACCTGTCTTATTGATAATCTTTCATGAAACGACCAAAATGTTCTTTTAGACCTTCTTCTAGATAATCATAATCATCATCACCTTTTTCAAAGTCTGTATTAGTTAAAGTATAATCTACTTTTCTTACGTTTGATCCATCTTTGTCTTGAACATAAACCTCTAATCCTGAAATGGCTCCAAGTTTTTTAAGGTTATCAAGTTGTTTTTGCGATATTGCAATTCCAGTAGGAGCTAATTCTTCATTTACTGATTCATCTTCATTCATTCCTGGGGCTACTATATCACCAAATACAATTTCTTCAATTGCTTGAGCTAAATCATCACCATCAATAGTTCCTGCTCTATAAGCATCTAAATGGAATCTAACTTCCTTTTCACTTACTTCAGTAAAACCTTCTTCTTCTTTCATCATACCTTTAGCTTTTTTAGCATCTTTTTCAATTTCAGCTTTTTCTTTATCAGCAATAGATTTAGGTAATTCTTTTTTCATATCATCTTTTTCTCTTAAGTCATCAAAATCAGAAGTATCATCCCCAGCATCATCAAGTTGATCTAATCCATCTTTTATTTCTGCATTAGAATAAGCACCATCACCTAATAATTCTTTAGCTGCTCTAATTGCTACTGGTTTTCCTCCAATACTGAATCTAAAGATTTCCATATCATCTTCATCTCTAGGATCAAATTTATAAGGATAAACTGAGAATGCTTCGTCTTTATCACCTGGGTAAACTTCAAATTCAAATGCTGTTTTACCATCACCTGACATTCCAAGTTCTTTTACTCTAATGCCTTTTTCTTTTAGGTCATCTATTTTATTGACTAATCCTCTATAAGTGTCTATATAGGTACCAATTCTACCTGTGCCAGTGATTTCGTTTAATAAATCTTCTAATTGATATTTACTCATGTTTTATTTTTTAGGTTTTCTGCCTCTTCTTGGTTTACCTTTAGCAGCATCAACTACGTCTTTAACTTGTTCAGCTACATCTTTAGCTTCTTCAACTACGTCTTTAATTTCTTCTTTTACTCGTTTAGCTCTACGCTTAACTTCTTTAGCTGCTTCTTTTACATCTTCAACAGCATCTTCAACTTCATCAGGAATAAAATCACCATCTCTATCATTGATTTTTCCTTTTTTATAAAATCCGAAGTAATAAACTGCTGCTGCAGCTACTAATAACCCTAAAATAACTAAAATTGTGTCCATAATAAATTAATTAATTAATATTTTGTTATAAATATATAAAGACTAAGCTAAATTATATTTTTTTGTCCATTGATCAATGAATGCTTTACCAACACCTACTTCTAATATTTCAGCTATTTCTGGTACACCTGGTAGTTTTTTAGCTGTTAAAACATAATCAATATTTTTTCTAAATACCTTCATTTTTGTTTTAGCATTAGAACGATTTGATGTTTTAAATACCATTACAACAGGTGATTTACCATACATTCTTTGGTCAATCTTAGGCTTAGGGTATTTGGTAGTATCATGGTTTACTACTTTCCAACACCCATTAGGGTTTTTATTTTGATCATAGTAATAACTCATATCACCTGTTTCTAAAACCCATTTAGTAGGTTTAACTACATTTTCACTTGGTCTACCTCTATTCATAATTAAAATGTAAATGATTCTACTTCATACTTGCAAAATAATGCTTGAAACCTAGCACTTTGTCTTTGTTTACCCAATGTTGTTAAAATTGATTCATTAAAATTTAAACGTAATGTTGGTGAAATAGTTTTAACATAATTATCTATCTCATCATGGGGAATAATTGATAAACGCTCTTCGTCAAAATGCATTATAACTAAATAGTCATATCTATTTACTTTTTTCTTATGTCTATAAGCAACATATACTGAATTTGTTTCATATGACATTGTTTTTATTTCATAAAGTTTACCCTGAGCATCAACTGCATCATATCCATCAGCATCAATATTTTCCCAATTAAAATAATTACATACTAAAGTTTCACCTACTGCCCCAATTGCACTTGCAATTTGGTTTTTATCTCCACTTTTTAATAATAAGTGAATATAATTTGTTAATTTATTTCTTGTTGGTGTCATAACTATTTATTTACTTTTTTTTCTAACGCTTTTATATGTTTGCATTTACCATCAAATGCTCTCCACCTACCAGGACAACTACAATAGTATTTACCTGAATCTGGGTAGTATGCTGTTTTATATTCTATATCAGCGTTACTACTACTAGTATGCATTTCAATTGTTGGTTCTGTTCTTTTTGGTTTTGGTTTAACCCAATTAATATCATTTACAGTAGTGCCCTCAACTACTTCTTTCCATAATGGCATTAAATAAGTTTTACCATTTAATTCTAATATAGTAGGAGGTAAAACAGGATGCTCATAATCATACTTATACCTTCTTACCGCTACAAACGAACCAAAACCATTTGGATTAAAGCTAAATGCTTCACCATCTGGTCTATGGAATATCCTACTTCTAGGATTTCCATATTTATTTAAATTTGTAAAGTGCCAAAGTGCCATACTAATGCTTGTATTCATTTATATCAACCCACTCTTCAATTTCATTTTCATAAACCATATCATCTATGATTTCATAAGCATTATCATTACCATCAGATAAAACTGTAATTCCATCACTTTCAATAATGTACTTATTCATACCATTATATGAAATTAATTTAGCTTTTGTTTTAACAAAATCACCATTTGGAGCTAATCCATCAACCATGAATTCATCTCCTACTTTAAAATTTTCTATTTTTTTA
>Ga0099849_1001249_pt1 | contig 11847 bp, 6 predicted proteins | sample CB_VirMetaG_4_FD_78177 | JGI IMG/M metagenome (GOLD analysis project Ga0099849, IMG submission 78177) | Freshwater to marine saline gradient viral communities from Chesapeake Bay - CB_1508_1M Viral MetaG | ecosystem: Environmental > Aquatic > Marine > Coastal | place: USA: Chesapeake Bay... | reverse complement strand
TACTTCACCAGTCACGTCGTCGCCAGGGCGGACAACGTGGCGGTGGTGGTTGCGTGCCAGTTCGACCCCATCCTCTTCGACCACAGTGGTGGTACGGATTTGGATGACCTGATTAGGCAGGATTTCTTCTTTGTATTCAAGTCGTTTTGTAATAGCCATTAAGGACGTCCTCCAGACGAAATAGGTTTAGGCGTCAGTTCTATAAGTAATTGTTGCGTGAATTGTTGTGTTATCTTTGAGCCATAAAGAAGAGTTGGCAAGGGCTGATGTACTAGCATCTCTAAGCTCAATTCTTCCCATAGTATTGTTGTTAAATAAGCGAATAGAGGCTTCCGAAAAGTCTCCATAAGTATGGCTGGTGTCTACGCCGTTAATACGAACGCTGCCTATATAATATTGAGCACCGTCGCTGTCATCATCCGTTGAAGTAAACGGTAAATCGTGAAATTCAATGGCATTAGAAACGCTTCGGCCAGAAGGTGTACCGTCAACAGTCACGTTAAACCAAGCAGTAACAGTTGACCCCACTTTGACGTAGCTACCTTTCTTGTTCGAGTAAATAGTTACATCGCCGACGTTTTCAATAACAAGGCGCGGTGTAAACGTACCCTCTTCATAATCGTGAAGAGCGTTTGCAGCAGCCGTGTCGCTGCCAAATTTAACGCCATCCGCGTCAATTCTTGTAGAGGTTGTAAACGTGCCGTTGCCATTTGCAGAGCCAGATGATGCAAACTGGAAGACAACATTATCTTGCTGAAAATAAGCAGATGAAGCGGTGCCTGCGTTTATGTATTTATTGTTAGAGCCATCAAAATACATGTTGGAAACAATTCCAATCGTAGTGTCGTTGCAAACGTACGCTGCACCAGCACTGTCAAATTGAATAGCGTTTCTCGAGCCGCCCCAAGAACTAGGAGTAACTCCAATACCGACATTTCCACTGCTATCAACCGTTACTCGATCACTTCCACCAGTAACAACCTTAACTTCATCTGTTCCAAATTGCAGACCTGTGTCGGTGTCTGATCCCGTAATACCTGGATTAGCGGTGGTATTAGTACCGTCAATACGAATAGACATAATTAAACAATTACCCAAGTAGAACCAGAAGGAATAGTCACAGTTGCACCAGAATCAATAGTGATAGGACCGGCTGACATAGCATTTTTATTTGTACCGATGGTGTAATCTTCAGTAACAGACTGATCGTTTTCATAGAAAACTTGGTCAGTGCCGCCACCAGACGCACCACCTGCGGTACCCCAACTCAGGTTACCGGAACCATCAGACTTCAGTGCATGACCATTAACGGTTGCATCAGCATCAGGAAGAGTCCAAGTAACGTTAGCTGAAACAGTTGCAGGTGCTTGGAAAGCAAGCCAGTTACTGCTATCAGAATCAGCAAACCTAAGGTCTGACTGAGCATTAAGGGTAAGATCACCAGTCAAAGCACCGCCAGAAGACGCCAAAACGTCTGGGAAAGTTTGACCAGAGTTAAACGTAATGTCACCAGTCATCGTACCGCCGCTTAATGCAAGGCGGGTATCTCGCTCAGTGTCTACATAGTTCTTAGTTGCAGCATCTTGTGCACCAGTAGGATCGGTAACACTGGTGATACGGCTAGTGCTTACATCAACAGTGCCGGTACCATTAGGATCGATAACAACGTTAGCGTCAGATGTGCTGGTAATCGTGTTACCATTTACATCCAAGTTACCGCCAAGCTGCGGAGTAGTGTCTTCTACAACTTCGTCAATACCAGCAATCTGTGCATCAACGTAAGCTTTAGAAGTAGCTTCAGTTGCAGACGTAGGGGTAGCAGGAAGACCAGTAATCGTATTGCTGTTGACATCCAGATCACCACCAAGCTGTGGCGTCAGATCCGACAACAGGTTAAAGGCAATAGAGCCTTCAGGGATGGTAACAAAACCAAGCTGTTGGTCCACCTCAAAGATCGGGTCATCAGTCTGGTTACCGCCAATCTTGAACTTACCGTTGTGATCAGTGATAGCAGTCCAAACTTTACCGTCATTAAGTTCAGTAATCTGTTTGGTTTCGTCTGGTACACCACCGTTCTCAGGCAATGCACGGTAGTCAGTACCACTACCCACGTACTCCATCGTGTGACCGCTAGAGGCGATCATAGAACGCAGGAAGAACTCGGCAGTAGAACCGCTAGTTACAGCGCCATCAAGTCCCAGGTTGGTGCTACGGTTGCTAGGATCAGGACGACTAATGGTCACATCCCAGCCAGAACCGTTAGCTACAGCAGAAAGGATTGGATAAACAGTACCACCAAGCTCTACAAGCATGTTAGTACTTGGACGTGTGGTGTCACCAAACCATCCAGAACCAGCAGTCTGGGCTCCAACGGTAAAGGTGATGTCGTTTTCAGCAGCGTCTGCTGTAGTGTCAGCAGTAAAGATAGCAGTCGTAGACTTACCGTCTGCAACAAGAGCCTGATCACCGAAGTCAGTGGTAGATGCAGCCAGGTTAGCCTGACCACCATTCAGACACTTGATGTGATAACGGTTGAAGAATGCATAGCTGCTAGTAGCCTGTACATAACCGTTGTTGGTAACCAGAATACCAGGACCATTCAGTCCAACATGGGTATAGCTGTCACAAACAATGGACCGCAGGGGGCTAGCAGTAGCAGGTACAGAGCCATCAACCAGCAAACCACCACCAGTAGGGGCAGAATCAGTGTCACCAGCCAAGCCACCAGCAGGGTTATTAGCATTCAGGTCGCTGTTATCAATCTCAGAGTCAGAGAAGTTCGTACAGTTCTGAATATAAGGCGACTTAGTAATGACAGCGTTATTGTAGAACGCGAAGTTCCAGCCTTGACTGGTAGGCAGAACAGCATCAACAGAGTTACCCAGAGATCCGCTGGCTTTCATACCAGTCAGAGTCAGGTTTGCAATGTAAGAGCCACTGTTCAGCTCAAACATCGTGCTTTCTTGGGTAGCTACAGTGGGGTGAACGATGCAGCTACGCAGGGCATTACCAATAATAGAGACGTTTCTCTTCTCAATTTGGATGGGAAGAGCCTCTTGGTACACACCAGGAGCAACAATAACCACACTACCATCACCATAGGTAGCATCATTGTTGATCTGGTTGACTGCTGCCTTGATAGTCAGCTTAGGACGGCTAATGCGGTGACCATCGTTGTTGTCATCACCAGAGCTAGCGTCCACATAGACCACCTTTGGCTGGTTAGTAAAGGTACCACCGGACGCAATACCGGTCCAGGTGCTACCATTCCAGATAGAAAGGGTCAGCTCATCGTCGTTTTGCAGCCAAGTCTTGCCAACCTGATAGTCAGAACCACTAGGAGTGGTAGTCTGGACCAAGGTGTCAAACCGTTTGGCAGCTGCACTGGACGTAAACAGTTTAGTATCTGAAGGATTAGGAGATCCTGCGTTTTGTTCAGCCAGGTTAATAATGTCATCGGTCTGGATCTTACCGATGTCAATAGAATTGTTCTCAATAGAGAGATCCAGTTGACCAGGATTGGTGTAAGTAGCCGTGATGGGAGTAGTCGCATTGACTCTTACCACACCAGGGTTGACAGCAGTACTGAGTTCTGCAGAAACAGTGACCTGTTGACCAGAATTAGTACCACCACTTACATCAGTGAGGTCAATACCTTCACCTGCGACGAGGTCATCAGTAATAACCTTGCCAAGCTGTGCGCGATTGACAGCGTCATCGTCATCTGTGGCGTCTGCTACGTTACTAATGCGCTCACCTTTTGCATCCAGAGTGTCGTCTTCATCATCAGCTGGGGCAAGAGCCTCATTAGCGATGTTGACACCCTCTTGAGCAATAAACAGCACCCGTTCAAAGGCACTATTCAGGTCACGCGCACGGACAGTCGATCCAGAGGTAAAGGTTTCAAGGAGCGTATCGTCAGTGCTACGCTCGATAACTACAAAATCGCCAACGGTAAGATCTTCGTTGAACGTGATAGAGCCATTATTCGACGCAACTGTGTAGTTAGTCAGGGCAGTCCCCTGGGTGATCTCACCGGAGACCACCTGGGGGTGCGTTGCGTCAGCAGTAGAAGTAGTATTCTGTTGTAACTGCAGGACACCTTCAACGTAAACGTCGATGTCTCCTGCAGCAATAACCTCAAAGGGTACAGTTTGTGTGAGTGAACTGGAAGCAGTCCACTCGAAGCTAGTTTTAGTTACTGCCATTTACTTGGGCATATTAAGGATTCGGTCCAGTTGCCCAGTTTGACTGAGTTTCTGGGTGGTACGGCGGTTTTCAATACGATCATAAAGATCAGGATTCTCTCTCCTCAGCTGAGCTACAGCAATGTCCTTAGCTCGGATAAACTCTCGGTTGACAAGATCATAGAACTTCATCTTGAACAAGTCAGCACCTTCACTGATAGAGATGTTCTTTTCTTTGTACTCATCAAGAGCTTGTCGCCAGTAGGGATCTTTGACCATAATCCTTTCAAGACGCTGACGCAGATTACCTTGAGACATCAAACGAGCAAGCTCAGACTTCTCATAAGCATTGAGGGGTACACCGTCAATCTTGGAAAGAATAGCAGGCATGTTATACCGCATCTCTACCAAGCCTTGCTTAACAGGATCGTTCTCAACGTTAGTAATTGCAATAGGACTGAAAGTGTTAAAGATACGGAGAAGGGGATTCTCAGCACCATACTGGAGAGGTTTACCTGTACGATCCTTGTTAAGAATATCGTACTGGTTAGGCAGGAAGCCTTTAATACCAACATCTCGGCGGACAATCATCTCACCCAGAGTCACAGCTTCCTTACGGTTTGCATCCATAATGTCACCAATTTGTCCCATCAAACCAGCAAAGGGCAGGTGAGCACGGGCAAATTTAGCACCAGTAATCTTAATACGTTGTTCAGCTGTATCAGCATTCATCAAACTAGCCAGGTCTTCGACACCAGCAAGCATTGACTTATCCACAATCACAGCAGAGGTCATGAAGATCAGCTTCTGCATCCAGTTCTCAACAGCCTTTTCACCCAGAGTGTTAGCGTTCTGGACGACGTTTGCAGCCATAGCAAACAAGGTGTTAAAGGGTTCTAGATCGTTGTAGCTAATGTAGATGTCTTGGTTACCAATGTTAAAACGGTAAGAATAAGGCTGTTTTTTCGCAGCCATCCAGGCATCACGGTCTTCCTTGTTGTAAGGATAGTCACCAGTGAGGTTACCAGACAGAGCAGCGATGGTAGCCATAGCCATAATCGAAGATCCCATAGCAATGCGACCTTCCATCAAAGCCTTTGCACCATCAGCATCCTCAGGACGAATACCGTACTTAGACAAAGCCTTGGGATCGCCAGACATAATGTCCTTATACTTCTGCTGGAACACAGCCAAAGGCGTATGCTCAAACGTCAGGTTCAAGGCATTGAAGCCTGTACGAACAAAGGGGAAGAAAGCGTTCATCATAGGCAGCCGACTGATCAGCTCCCAGCCTTTCATGTTACCCTCAAGGGCTGTAGTCATGGCAGCTTCGTCACCAGCCATCCTTGCGGCTTGGTCACTGACAATGAACTGACCATCACGGTTCTTCTTGAAGATGTCGTTACGGAAGTTCAGTTCAGTCTGACGTACAACTTCTTTCAAGTCTTTGAGGTCAACGCCATCATCAATAGCTTTGAGAGCAGCACGACGGCGCATCTCAAAACGACCAATAAGTGTACGTGCTAGTGCGTCACCAGCACCCATAGCGTTCTGGCTGTACTTGACAAGAGGGCTGGTGTTAAAACCAACTACCAGGTCAAGAGCACCGTAGGCTTTCTTCTGAGCTGCAGTACCATACTCAGCGTAGAATGGAGCAAGACTCTTCCATTCTTGCAGATCAGCCTCGATGTCAAACCGACCATCATACGGCAGGTTCTTACGGTTCAAGCCTTGATCCCATGCGTACTTAAACATACGGAAACCTTCGGCAAGAGCTTGTCCCAGTCCATCAAGTTGAACAGCAGCAATCACTGCTTCCTTCTCGTTGAACTCGACATTCTTGCCAGCAATCTTTTTGATGCCTTGTGCAGCGGTAGCACCGATATAAGCCTGCATAGGACGCAGGATACCAATCAGGTTAGTACCACCAATAGCTTTGAGAGGAGTCTTGATTGAACCAAGAATGGAGTTATAGAACGTAGAGCGGGTCTGCTTACCCAGCTCTCCTCGAATCTGTACTCCGTCCATCTCACCACCGACCAAACGAGCACGCAGGAACTCCTGCATCTGAGCCATAACGCGAACGTTACCGCCAGACAGAGCGTTGATCTCTAGCAAAGCCTTGACGCTTTTTTCATCACCTTGCTTAGTAAGACGTACCAATTCAGCAGTAAACTGATCAGCTTCTTCGTCGATCTCTTTCAGGCGAGCTTCAGTAGCATTCTTGAGATCCTTTGGCATCAGGTTCATCTGCTGATACTTACCATCCAGACCCCAGAAGTAGCCAATCTTTTTGTGCTCTTTCAGCACAACATTCATGGCATCAAACACCATCTCACCCTGCTTGAGGATAGAGACGCCATCTTCAGCTTGATGGACAGCACCTGTAGCAATGCCTTGTACACGCTTCGCCAAAGCGTTCAGAGTAATCTGCAGAGCAGCTTTCTGAGCAGGAGAAGCAGTTACAATGGTGTTACCGTTGTTGACGTAAACACGAGCGTTAGCTTGCTGACCTTCGGTAAAGTATTTAGTAAAGTTCTTAGCAATGTCACCACCTTCATCAATGATCTCAGTGAAGTCAGCAACAGTCGCAGTAATCATCTGCTTTACTTCTGCATGACTGAAGGTGTTCTCAGCTTCTCTGAAAGTCTCATCAGCAATGCTGTCGATTGACTCTTCCAGGTACTCTTTGATGTTCTTGTCACCACGAGTAATAGCCCTCATGGACGACTCAGTCAGAACAGGCAGATAAGACTTAGCTTGACCATCACCTCTCTTCATGTTAGCCATGAGGTCACGGACGTGGTTAGCAAAGCCTCCTTCTTCACCTACTTCGATTAGAGCCTTGTCACCATCATCATACAGCTGAGGGGCAGCATCAGGAGTATCAACTTCACCAGCTTTTACAGCTGCTGCTTGACGTTCATCAGCCTCAGCGTTGAACGCAGCTTGATCTTTTGCAACGCTTTCTTGTGCTGCCTTAGTACCGTCTAGGTTAGCTTCCTCAACAGTCTTACCCTCTTGGAGGGACCGCTTGGCTTTTAGAGCACCTTTCCTAAAAGCATTGAGACCCCAGAACACATGGTTCATACCGGCACCAGCAGCAGTCGTCTTGATGCGTGCCATCCATGGGTTGTCATCATCCTCTACAGCCAGAGCTTGGCTGACCCAGGTGGACATCCAAGGGGCTTGTTCTTCAATAAGGTTAGCCAGGTTTTCACCTTCAGAGCTGTTGGAGATCAGATCAGCCACAGCACCGTCAGCGCCTACCTTGGCAGACGTACCAACAAATTGCAGCACACGGTTGCCTGCACTGTATTGTTTCCACGCATTTGTAGCTTTGCCTGCATAACCAACACTACGGGCTACACCGCCTACAGCGCCGGTACCAATACTCAGTAGACCAAATTCAACCAAGCCTCTACCAAGTTTTCCAAGAGCCGTTTTGTTCTCAGGCTTCCAACTATCAGGAAGATCAAGCCAACCTGCATCACTAGGTTCGTAGTTCTTGTCAAAAGGGTTTTGTGAGGCATCGATAGGACGTCCAAACAGGGCATTAAAACCAGTCTTGAAGGTGTCACCAGAAAGCTCAGTAAAGTCACCAATGCTCTCAACAGCGTCACCGGCACCACCAGCAAGGGCAGCACCAGTTTCGTTGATGACTAATTGAAGACCATCAGGCTCAGCTGCCTTAGCAGCCTCAGCCTGTTTCTTTTCTTCTTCTTCAGCGAGAAGCTCTTCCCCCGACAACTCCATTACTGGATCCATATAGGAACCGGAAGGATCGCCTGGTGTAAAAGAGTCGAGTGTAAGTTCTTCGTTTTCCATCAGTAGCGATTCATAACAGAGGTCGTGTATTGTTGCATGTTGGGGTCGTACGAGTTAGTACCAAGGATTTCAGGATTATCGTAATCATCCATCCGTCCACCACCACCATACCATGCCGCAGCAACCATACGAATCACAACATTAGGATCGTTGGTCTTTTGGTAAGCTTGCTTGATGTATTGATTAAGCTGCCAATCAGCCAGCCTTTCTTGCAAAGCGTGATCATTAAGGAACTCGTTCTGCGTCCTAGGTGTGGGATAGCCAGCAGCTTTTGTCCATGCCTTGACGTTTTCCCAGAGAATCTGGTACTTACCTAAAGCAGGGTTCTCCTTACCATAGGAGGTTTTATTGTATGCACCATAATCATTGCTTGACTCCTGCATACCAAGTGCACGGCGCATACCAGATGCACTGACCAGACCCATCTCACGCTGAGCCCTCTCGATGTTACGAGGGGTAGGGTTCTGAGACAGCATCCGTTTGATACGAGGAAATTTATCTAGCGTGCTCTGCAGCATAACAGCCTCACGAGGAGGTTCCAGGGGGTCCATGTTATTAAGGGAACGTTGAGCGTTCATCATTTCCCATGGAGTGACACCCTGTTCAGCAGCTAGATTACGGATAAAGGGACTTGGGTAGCCTCCAGCGGTAGGACTAAGATCACTGACGCTGAGGTTAAGATTAGTGGTAAGCAGGTTTTGACCTTGTGCTTTAGCGATTCGTGCATCTTTAAGAATGGTGTTTTGGCGGTTAAGGTTGGCAAGCTGGGCGTTTACCTGGGATCGCTGGTCGAATTTTTTGAAACCTTCTCCAGACGAAAAGTAGTACTGGCTAAACTCTGTAGACTCTTTTCCATCGCTCCTGTTGTGAGAAAGGATTCCCTCAGCAATATACCTACCAGCTTCCCTGATAGCCTGCTGATCAGACATAGTTCTGCCTTGTTCACGAGCCATCTGTTGGATCTGACGTGCTCGTTTTACTACTTCCTTGTTAGCAGCTTCTTCTGCACGAGCAGTAGCTACAGTGTTGATACCAAGCTTGCTGTTTTCTTTTGATACTTCAGCAATAGCTCGCTTGATTTCTTTACTAGCATACTCGACACTGTCAGCATCACCAAAGGGTTCAGAAGCAATAATACCTTGCTGCATACCTTCTGCAATAACGTCAGGGTTAAGACCCTCAACAGCTGACAGAGGAATGGTGATGCCATCCTTACCATCGCTCACACCATACTCAGACTTGAGTTCAAGGATACGATCCTGTGAGTCTGCATTAGACTGAACAACAGGTTCCCATGCCAGGAGATCCAGCACCATCTGACGCTGGTCAGGATGATTACGGTAGAACTCAGCAGCCAGCTTGTAACGGTCAGCAGCAGTAGTATCAGGACGACGATAGGCTTCTTCAATAGCTTCTTTTGCTTCCTTGGCTTTGACCTCGTCAGCTTGTGTCCTCAATTTGTAATCAGCAACATCTGCTTCCATAGCCTTAGCACGGATGCTAGCAGGACTAAACTCATCATTGTAATGCTCAATTAGAGTCTTAGTACCAGCAGGAGTAGTAAGCTTATACTTCTCCAGAGCCTGGATAATCATCTCAGCACGCTCAGGCTCCTGCTTGATAGCAATATCAATCTGTTGACGGAGCTGCAGACGAGCCATGCGACGGCCCACACCCTTCTTAGAACCAAGGGTGTCTAGATGGGTATGAGCAGATCCAAGCCATACACCAAAGCTTTCAGCAATCTCATCGACGTTGTCAGATGTAGTGAGCTGAACATGGAGTAGGTTCTCCTGTGCATCGAGGTGCATCTCTGCATTCTCAACGTTGTAACCTTGCTGCCGTTCACGACGATGGAGCTGAGTAGATTTAAGAACCTTATCAGTCAGGTACTTATTGACAACCTTGGCACTGAGTCCAGAAGGGTTGTTGTTTTTGATGTACTCAGACTGCAGATAACCCACAGCCATATCGTACTGATCCATCCCCTCATACTTGTTCAGCTGGAACTCGTTGCCGTTTGCATCAGTGAGAGTGGTTTCGTTGTTTTGTAGCTCAGCCTCAAGGTGTGCGTCCCAGCCACCAGCAGCCTGTGTGAGACCACCAATGTGCCAACCCATCTTCTCATAGGTAGACATAGAACGGACACGTTCTGCTGCCTCAGAGGTGGGAGCCTTTTGAGCTTCTGCTTCGATCTTACCGTGGAGTTCACGGTTCTTTGCCATAGCCTCTTCGACTTCGGCATTCTCTTGGAGACGTACACCAGGGTTCTCTGCACGGAGCTGGATGCCTCGTGCGATACCCTCTTCTTTGCGAGCTTTCTCCATGTCCAGATACTGGTCCTGGAGGAGGTCGTTGATGCTGTTACTGAACTTAGCGAGAGCCTTAAGTTCGTATTCTGAATTTGAAGCCTGCAGATCGCTGACACGCTTCATTTCCCGGATTTGCTGAGAAGCTTGCTTCTCCATTCCTTGAATCCGCTTTTGCTCCTGTCTTTCGAGTTCTTGAGTCTCCTGACGCATACGCCGAGAAGGATCAAGGACAGTGCGGTTGCGGAATCCAATGGACTGTGCGCTACCTTGATATGCCATTAGCCTTTAAGTGTTCTGTAAGTACTGATGCCAGTGCCGACGGAGCTTGCCGCGTTACCAATCAGGTTGCCAGCCAGTGCCAGACCAGAAGGTCCTTGTTGCTTGATAGGCTTGAGAGGTGTAAACGACGCTCCAGGTGCAAGAGGAGCAGCGGGTAGACCATTCCATGCAGCCACGTCAGCAGCGTTCTGATCCAACAGGATGCCCCGTTGTTCAGTACCTGCAGCTCGTGCAGCATCGAATAGAGTTTGATCGATTTGAGCTTGTTCAAAGCCAAGCGTGCGCTGTGCATCCATTACCTGCAGAGCGAAGGATTGACCAGCTTTACCAGTAGCCAAGGTTGCACCCTGCGCCTTGATAGCAGCAATCATAGCTCTCTCAGCAGAGAAGTCTCCAGTGGTTGCACGCTCTTCCATCTTTTGTTGAGATGCAGTCATCGCCCTGTTAGCTTCTGCCTGGTTGGCAGATAACTGGCGATAGTATGCATTCTGTGCTGCTTCCTGAGACTTCAGACGGGACTGGTAGATACGGTCCTCTGAAGCGTCACGGGCAGCGTTGATTTGTAGTTGTTGTTGATATTCTTGTTTGGCGATAGCATTGCTGCGGGCTACAGCTGCTGATTGAGCTTGATGTTGCCCTACAGCTTGCATCGTCCCACCAACCAACTGAGCACCGCCAAGGACGGCAGATGTTGCTGTTATGGGTTCGCACATAGTTTCATAAACTGGATAAGAGGAACACCGTTGTATGTGTAGTATTTGAGAAACGTAAAACCAAGAAGCTTAAGTAACTTGATGTGACTCTCGTTCCTCATGTCAGCATGATTCCAGAGGTACTTTTCAGGCAGGCTATTGATCCAACGCCTTGCTTCTCGTACGAATGTGTGTGGGTATTCTTCGCTAGCTTGTGTGCATAACATCCAGATACGGTTGTCTGGAGTCACACCTGCCACACCGGCAGCCTTGCCGTTGGGTACGGTGAAGAACACACTGTAAGCAGAGCAGTAGAAAGACTCCACGACCGCTGCCGTAGCAGATAGTCCTGAAGTCTGTTCTACCTCTCGCTTATCTTCCCAACGCAGATTTTCACCTACATCAAAAGCTAGCTGTGCGGTGCAAGGAATGATGTACTTACCGGCGTATATGCCGTCTGTTGTCATAACGTCCGTCCCAGCTTGCTGAGACAATAGTGGTGGTAAACGGGGCGGGAGCCTTAACAGTCAGAGTGTACTTCTCGTTCTT
>Ga0099849_1001247_pt1 | contig 11849 bp, 8 predicted proteins | sample CB_VirMetaG_4_FD_78177 | JGI IMG/M metagenome (GOLD analysis project Ga0099849, IMG submission 78177) | Freshwater to marine saline gradient viral communities from Chesapeake Bay - CB_1508_1M Viral MetaG | ecosystem: Environmental > Aquatic > Marine > Coastal | place: USA: Chesapeake Bay... | reverse complement strand
AGAGAATAAACGTATTGATATTTTGTTAAATAAAACTAGAGAAGAGATAGCTAGAGACTATGTTACTAAAAATGAGTCCAGAGCAGTTATGAAAGACTTAGTAGATAGGTTAGATAAATTAGACGAAAAGCTTGACAAACTATTTGAATTAAGGTAGAATAGTATATGAAGAAAAAGTACAAGAGAGCAGGTACTACTTCTGAACGTCAAGACTATCGCAAAGGTGGTCAAGTTTCTAAAGACGGTCCAAGATTAAAAGCTTATACTGGAATGGGTGGAATGGCAGCTTATGGAGCTGATTTTTCTAAACAGATGTCTCAAGCTTATAATTTTGATAATATAGAGTTTGATTTTTCTAATATACAACTACCAACACCGCAGAAAACAGGAGAAAATATGGCACTTACAGAACAACAAAAAGCAGCTAATAGAGCTGAGTTAGAAAAGGCTAAATCAGGTCAACTTCCTGTTGGTAGTCAAATACCTGATGTGCAACAAGTAGATACCGGTCTTCAACAGCAAGGTACTACTATGGCTGCACCTACAGGTGTAGAAAAAACTATAGTTAGTCAAGTTCCACAAGAGCCAGTAAGCACTGTAGGAACTTTACAAGTTGCACAAACTCCAACAGTTGCCCCTGCAGCTACAATGCAACCTGCTCAAGTTGCACAAACTCCAACAGTAGCTACTGCACAAACTCAAGTAACTGATGATGCTATAGCTAAAGTTGCCGGTGTCGAAAAAATACCTACGATTGACCCTGCAGAAGTACAAGTTAAAGAAGGAGCAGTAGCTCAGAGAGTAGTTGGTCAGTTGAGTCCACAAGCTACAGCTATTGCAGCTCAAGCAAGTGGTACAACATTATCAAGAGTTACTAGAGCTAAAAAACAATTAAGAAATGCTGGATTAGATGAAGCAACAATTACTGAATTAGGAGATAATCCAGAAGCATTAGAAGATAGATTAACTGATTTTACTGAAGCACAAAGAGGTGTCATTGAAGGCTTACCTGAAGAAGCACTGATTAGTAATCAAATGGATACTTTATTAAAAGGTATTGAGAGTGGTGAAATACCAACATGGGCAAGACCTGCAGTAGCAGCAGTTGACCAAATGTTAGCTCAAAGAGGTTTAGAAGCTTCTACAGTTGGTAGAGATAATTTAGTAAATGCTATAATACAATCAGCCGTACCATTAGCTCAAGCAAATGCTCAAGCTATTCAACAATCAGTAGCTCAAGAAAAAACTTTAATAGCTCAAGAAGCAATAACTAATACTCAGTTAAGACAACAAACAGCATTACAAAATGCTCAGAATGTATTTAGTTTAAATATGGCTCAATTTAATGCTGACCAACAAACAGAGTTAGCTAATAGTAGATTCTTTCAAACAGTATCAATTACAGATGCTACTAATGAACAACAAGCCATAATACAGAATGCAGTATTACAATCACAAGCTAATTTAGCTGAAGCAGGTATGAATGAAAGACTAGCAATACAAAATGCTAAAGCTTTTTTACAGACTGACTTAGCTAATTTAAATGCTACTCAACAAGCAAATGTATTAAGAGCACAACAAGAACAACAAAGAATGTTATCTAATCAAGCTGCTAGTAATGCTGCTGCACAATTTAATGCTACTAGTGAAAATCAAACTCAACAATTTATGGCTAACTTAGCAGCACAAATGGAACAGTTTAATACTACTCAAAGAAATGCAACTGCACAATTTAATGCTACTCAAGCTAACGCTGCTGCTGCTAGAAATGCAAATAGAATAGCTGATGCTAATAGACTAAATGCTCAGTTAGCAACTCAAGTAGACCAATTTAATGCTAATCAAGATTTTGCTAGAAATCAATGGAATGCACAAAATGCTGCTGCTGTTGAAGCTAGTAATATACAATGGCGAAGACAAGCTAATACTGCAAACACTGCAGCACAGAATGCAGTTAATTTACAAAATGCTCAGAATGCTTTTAATCTTAGTACTCAAGCTCAAGCTTTTTTATGGCAAGAATTAAGAGACCAAGCTGACTATGATTTTAGAAGTGCTGAAAATGAAAATGAAAGAATAGCTGCTTTAGTAAATACTGCACTTGCTTCAGACCCAGAGAGTTACAAAAATACTGCAGCATTAAAAACTTTAATAGGTGCAATAATAGGCGATATAACATACGAGAGGACATAGGAGAATATAATGGGATTATTTGATGAAATAAAAAAAGTTGGTAAAAAAGCAGTTGGTACTGTAAAAAAAGTAGTTAGTGGAGTTGCTAAAGGAGTTAAAAAAGCTGTCAAAGGTGTAGCCAAAGTTGTAAGAGAAGTAGGTAGAGGGGTAAAAAAATTAACTAAAAACAAGTATATACGGATGGGCTTGATGATAGCTGCTGCAGTTACCTTACCTATGTTCGTACCTGCAATAGCTGCTTTACCGGCTGTAGCTGCCGGAGCTGTTACTGGTGCTATCACTGGTGGTGCTGGAGCTTTACTTCAAGGTGGAGATTTTAAAGATGTATTAAAAGGTGCTGCATTTGGTAGTGCTACAGGAGCTGCTTTTGCTAAGATTGGTGAAGCAATTAAAACTGCTAGAGGAGCTACAGATTTTAAAGCAGATACTGTTGGAGGTAAATTAGATGCTATGGGAGCAGATGTTCCTGACATTCCTGTTACTGATGCTGCTCCAACTATTGATGTTTCTGGAGATGTTGTTTCTCGTACAGTACCGCAACCTGACTTTCAATTTGACCCTACTGAAGTAAGTAAGTTTTCTATAGACCCTAATATTAATCCATTGGATTCTTTGTCTCCTACAGGATTAACAAATACTACTAATGTTGCAACAGAGGTAATTACTCCTACTGGTAATAGTATTTCATTTGACTCTGCAACGGGATTATGGAGTGATAAAACAGGTGTAACTTTTACTCAAGCTCAAGTAGATTTAGGAGCAAGTAAAGGTGTACTAGCAATTAAAGAGGGAGCTCCAGCTTATTCTATTACCAAGCCGATAGTTGATACTTCAATAGCTGCTCCTGCTGCAAGTGTAAAAGACTCTATACAAATGAGTCAAAACTTTGCTAAATATGGAAGCACTGACCCTACATTAGGACAAAAAATAGCTGCTGGTTTTAAAGATGCAGGAGAAAGATTAAAAGAATCGTTTACTCCAGAAAATGTAGTTGACAAAACTTTAGAAGTCGGTGAAACCTTATTAGTAGGTGCTGCTCAAGGAGCTATATCTGACAGAATGGCAGATGACCAATATGTAGGAGACCCAGCATATGCCCAACAAGAATACGCTAATCAACTTCAAGAAGTTCAAGCAATTTATCGACAGGCTGATATAAACTTAAATGATGCTTACGCAAACATGACTTATGGTTCAGGCGATGTTAATGCTGTAAGTAATCAATTATTTAGTCAACCAACAATTCAGGTGGCATAATGGCAAAAGTAAAACCAATGAAAAAATTTATAACAAGAAATTTATCAGAAGCTATTGAAAAAAGTGTAAATGATGTTGTTGATTCTGGTATAGATATATCTGAATTTGTAGGTGCAGTAGAAAATGAACCTACTGTTATTAAAGCAGAAAATAATTTTAATCAATTAGATTTTGATGAATTAGTTTCATTAAAAACAAAAGGAACTTCCATACCGGGTCAATCATTAACTAATGACCCTAGTGCTCCTTATGCATGGGAAAAACCTGCAAAGTATTCTAATCCTAGAGAAGCTTTAACAGCAATTACTACAGAGTTATTAGAACCTGAAAAAGTTAAACTTGTTATTGCTAGTTTAACAGAAGGTATGGCAGTTACTGATATTACTACTGCAGTATTATATGCAAAGTTTTTTCAAGGTGAAATAAATCCTGATACAATGTTATTATTAGTAGAGCCAATTATGTATACTATAATGTCTTTAGGTTCAGAAGCAGGGATAGATTATAATATTGAGCCTAATGATGTTAACGAAGAAGACGAAGATGAAATGAATGAAAACTTAGCACAGTTTAAAAGTGCTGTAAGTAAGTTAACAAATGAAAAAGAAGTAAGTAAAGACAAAGAGCTTAACATTAGAGCAGATGTTTTACCTAGAAATTTATTAGATAAAATAAAAGAACAAGGTCCTGAGATTAGGAGCTTACTGACAAAACAAACAGAGGAATAGAATGAGTATTTTTGATGGTTCTAGATTTGGCGAAGTAGCTGGTTCATTATTAGCTAGAAGAAGAAAAGTTAGCAGTAGAGATAGAAACGAAGCTTTAGTTCTCTCTGCTTTACTTGCAGGATTTACAGGTAAACAGCAAAGTTTACAAGAAAACTTAACTAATAACTTAACTGATTTACAAGACCAATATCAAGATATTTTTCAAACTAATAGAGATATTTATAACTCTCAAGAAAATATAAAAGCAAGAGCAGAGTTTAAACAATATCAAACTGATAAGGATGCGTATTTAGATACTAAAGCTATAGAATTTTTTAATCAAGACCCAAATATGCAACTTGCTTTAGGAACTAATCCATATAATACTTTAGCAGGAACTAGAGATTTAAATGAAGACTCTAAACAATTATTTCTAAATACATTAAATGATAAAAGACAATTAGCAGAACAATTTATTTTAGCTAAGTCTAAAAGTCCAGTAGTTACAGCACCTACATTTAGTCAGTATAATTCTGCAGCTAAAGCTGAATATCTAGCTGCTAGAAATCAATTAAGAGATGACCCAACTAAAAAATCTGTACTTGCCAATATGTTTGATGGAATATTTGGTACAGGTGCAAGTAAAAAAATTGAGTTAGAAGAATCTTTAGAAGAATCAAGACTTACTAGAGAAGCACAAGATAACTTAGTAACTGAAAACGATACTATAGTAGGTGCTATAATGGCTAGAAATAGGGCAGTTTTAAAAGGAAAAAGTACAGCTCTGACTGGATTAGGAATGTTTGATGCTTTTTCTACTACTACACAAGATTTACAAGATAAGCAAAACGAAATAAAAACTTATTTTAAAGACCCTTCTAATCCTATAACCGAAGAAAAATTAATAGATGCTTATGCAAATGGTATTGAGATAGCTAGATTTCCGGGATTGTCAACACTTCAAGAAGCTGACATTGAAGGATTTGCTAATACTTTTACTTATGTACAACAACTTAAAAAAAGAGGAGTGGATGACCCTACAGATTATTTAACTGTTAGACAAAGAGATATATATGATTCTGTTTATGGTGTTAGTAGAGATGAAATAACAAATATAGGAGAAAAAGTAAAAGACCCTGATACTAGATTTAGTATATCCTCACAAATTCAAATGATGATAGCTAGAGATAATAATATATCAGATGCTTTAAAATTTATATCTGGAGATTTTAAATTTAATGATGAGGGCACAGAAGATGCCTCAAGTTTACAATCTAATATATTCATAACTAATGTTATAAAAAGTTCTATTAAATATCAAAACAAATATGATTTAGATGAAGCAGAAGCTCTAAAACAAGCTATTGAAGACCAGATAGCAGGAATTATACCAGAATCATCAGAAGAATATGAAAATAAATCTGGCTTGGTTGGTTTTGGTATTTTAAGTGATGCTTGGAGTACAGGTCGTTATGCAAGTACAGTACAGTATGTAAATCCAGATGTTGTTAATCTGCCAATACTCCCAGAAACAGCAGATACATTTGTTTCTAATATAAATGAAAATGAATGGCAACAAATCAATACAGGTTACAAAGATGAAAATGGTAGTAATCAAAATTTTATTCCAAGTGAAGGAAAAGAATATATTCAAAGAGATGAAGAACAAGGTTATGAACTTACATTTGCAACTGAACCTGTAGTCAATAACCAAGGAGAAATTATATCATACAAATGGTATCTTGCTGACGAAAAAACTTTTTAAAAATGGCAAACACTAGAGATTTATTAAATAAAGATACATCACTAGGAGGTATCTCATATGGAAACATTGACTACAGTGCTTCTGGAAAAAAATATAATTTATCTGATTTAAGAAAAAATGAAGAGTTTAATAAAACTACTGAAAGATTTTTAAAATCTATAGGTGAAGGAGATTCAGTATCAGATTTGTTTGCGTATTTTAGAGGTGCAGATTATAACTTAGCACAAGGGCTATCAGTACTGTCTCAAAGTAAAAAATTTACTGACCAACAAAAAAGAGACTATCAATATTTAAGAAGTAAATTTGATAATGCTGATATGGGTGGTTTTGGCGAATGGGTTAGTGGAATAGGTAGTATAGCAGGAGATGTTATAACTGACCCTACAGTAATAGCAAGTATTTTATTTGTTCCTTGGACAGGAGGTGCATCGGCAGCAACAAGATTAGCCGGTAGTAAAGCTGTTCAATTAGGATTAAAAAAGTTAACTAATAAAGAAATAGCAGAAGCAACTGCTAAAGGCATATCTAAACTTCCCGGTCAAAAACTGAAAGAACCTTTAAGTAAAACAGCTCAAACTGCTTTGGCAAGTACTGAGGGTTTTTTATATGGTAGTACTAATAATGCAACTACACAAAATATTGATATAAATACGGACAGGAGAAAAAATTATAGTGTTGGTGAAACATTAACTGCTGGTGCAATAGGTGCTGCTTTACCTGCAGTTATCAGAGGAGTAGGTATCGGAGCTTCTAAAGGCTATAATAAATTTAATGATTCTGTCCAGCAAAGACGAGCTAATCGTATTGATGGCGGTGAAGATTATAAAATGGGTGTCTACGATTATGGTGTGGATGTTTTAGATTCTATTGCCGATTATGTTATACATCCAATAAACAGACGTACAAGTTTTCTAACTAGACAATTTCTACAAAAACCAACTTCTATATTTGTAGAAAAAATGAAACTTGATAAAGGTTTGGATAAGCTAATAAAAATTTTTAGATACGATACTGATAGAAGTATGTCAGCAGCAGGATTTGATGCTAAAATGCCAGTATCAGAACGAAGTTATTATGAGTTTGTAAATAATGATATTGGTGTTAGAACTGAAAAACTAGCAGCTTTTTTAGACCCATTATATAAAAAAGGAAAGATTGATAAGCCTACGGTTGGTTCGAGAGATGCATTTTTTAAAGTACCCGGAAAAGTTAAAAAATATTTTGGTTATGAAGATTTAGAAAAAACTAAAAAAAGTTACTTTTCTTATCAAAGAATATCTAATGAAACAAATGATGCATTAGCTTATTATTTAAGAACCGGTAGAAAAACTATAGATGTAGACGGTAAACGAGTAAATATTATTGATGCTTTTAAAGTTACTGAAAATACTTTAGATGAAATTATTACGGCTGGTAATGGTATTAGGTCTGTAATGACAGAAATAAGAAAAGATGCAATTAGTAAAGGTTTAAAAATTGGAAAGATAGACAAGTATTTACCTAGAGGTTGGCGATACAATAGAGTTCAAGATGAACTTGATAATTTTAGAAACAATGGAGTTGAAGGTGCATTAATAAAAGAATTAAAAGCTAAGTATCCTAAATTAGGTAAAACAGTTGATGGTACTACGAGTAAAGACCAAATAATTAATTTGTTAGAAGATTTAATTGACCCCGCTTCTACTACTAATAAATCTTTTCTTGAACTTGCAACTGTTGGTAAAGGTGAAGTAGGTGCAAAATTAAAAAGAGCATTTTTTAAAAGTACTCCTGCTTTAACAAAAGAAAGAAAATTAAGTAAGCTTAATGATGCAGTTATTTCTGATTATCTTGATGGTAGTGTAGAAAATTTATTAGCAAATTATGTACATCAATCTGCTGGTTTTATCAGAAGAAAAGAATTACTTGGCGAAGATTTACTTGAATTTGGAAAAAAACACATACAGCCTATAAGAGAACGATTACAAAAAATAGGTAAAGATTTATCTAAGACCGAGATAGACCAGTTAGAAGATTTATATTTAGTTACTACAGGTCAAGTAAGTAGACCTAAAGGCACGATAGGAACATTTTTTAATGATGTAGCTCTTGTAGGTAATCAATTAGCATTACTTCCATTTGCTACGATTACAAGTTTGTCAGAAGTTGCAGTTCCTTTAGTTAAAGGTGCAGGTAAAAAAAGTTTTCAAAAAGGCACAACAGAGTCTGGTATAGACAAAGGGGGTGTAAGAATACTTTGGGAAACAGCTAATGACTATCGCAAGATGTGGTGGAATGATGTTTGGACTAAAGAACTAAGAGATGCTAGACCTGAAGCAATGCGTGAACTAAACAGATTTAATAGAGCTATGGGTGCAGCATCTGAAGACAGAGCTCTGGCGATGTTTGGTCAGGGTTTTAGTAGACGAGCTACTAGATTGCAAAATACATTTTTTAAGTATAATTTACTACATGACTGGACAAGATTTGTACAGCTAACTTCTTTTAATGTAGGTAAGTCAAAAATATATGATAACTTATATGAATTAGCAACTGATAAAGTTATAGCAGGAAGTATTCGTTCCTCAAAAAAATTATCTGCTAAACGAAAAATTAGATTAGAAAATGAGTTAAAAGAATTAGGAGTAGATGTCACTGCTGGTATTAAATGGGTTCAAGCTGGTGGAAAAAATACAAGTAAATTTTATAACGAAAGTTTACTACCTAGTGCAGCTAGATATGTAGACGAAGTTATTATGAATCCAACTGCTGCAGCTAATCAAAAACCGTTATGGCATTCAATGCCGGGAACTAGGTGGGCTTTTGGTTTATTAGGTTTCCCTACTGCATTTAGTAATACAGTAATAAAAAACGCAGTAAGAGAATTTAGCAAAGATGTAAGACATGGAACTTTAGGTAAGACTGGTCAAATGGGAGCAGGTGTTGCGACTATGGTAGGTATTGCAATGTTTGGTAATACTATTAGAAGTAGGGGAGCTAATTTAGAAAGAATAGAAGAAGGTGAGTCTACTTTATTTGATGAAATAAAAGATGCTGCTATCAGGACAGGATTAGTTGGTCCAACTGAATATGCAATTAGAATACAACAGACATCGCAATACGATAACTTATTAAAATCTATAACTCAAAGATTAACTGGACCAGCAGTAAGTGATTTATTGTTTTTGCTAGAAGATTGGAATGGACCATTATCTTTAGCACTTAATAAAGTACCAGCTATTGCAGCTTTAAGGTCAACAAGTCCAGAAACATTTAAAGAATTAAAAAAATTAGCTAGAGATGCAGATAAATCTATGGGCTTTACTGCCTCTGGTAAGAAAAAAGAAAAACCAGAAGTAGTACCAAGACCTTTATTTACTGAAGGAGGTTTTGTAGAAGGAGTACAAGACGTACCTTTTACTAAAGAAAATCCAGCCGATAGAGTAAATCCTTACACTGGCGAACCTTATTCTGGTTTAGTATTAGAAGACTTTACTTTACTAAATAGACTACCAATGAATGAAGGTGGTTTAACTGACGAAGAAAAAGCTAGGTTAGATGCTGAAGTAGAAAGAATGGGAGGTGTTAGAAGTGGGTCATTACAATCTAGTGCACCAGTTATTGAGTTATTAGTAGGCGGTAATGCTGTTAAAGTAATTGCAGGTCTTGGTAAATCAGGTTATGATTTGATAAAGAATTTAGGCGAAAGCTCTATTAAAAAAATTAAACCTACCGACTATTATCATGGTAGTCCTTTAAAATTAAAAGAGGTATCATCTGATGTTGATAGAGGAGTGGGAGGAGCAGTTCAAGCAGGAAGTTATATAGCTAAACCTACTGCTGAAGGTCTTAGAACAGCTACTATGTATTCACTTATTAGTCCTGCTAAAGGAAGTTACTCAGGATTTGTAAACTTAATAGATGATAAAGTATTTAACAAAGCTGTTAAAAAAATATACAATCCTGCTAAACCTACTAAAGAAATGTCAGATGCTATTAAGAAAGAAATAGTAACTAGGCAAAAACTTATTGACTTTGCAAAGAAAACTAACGATAATAGAAACATGAACAAGTTTAGAACTGAGCTGCTTGATTTTCAAACACTATTAAAACCTCGTCATAATTATTTAAGTGTAACTACAGATACACATAGAAAATTTTTAAAATCTAGAGGCTACGATGCTATTGATATAAGTGAAGATGTAGTAAGTGTTTTTGATAAATTACCAGTTAGAGAAGCGGTTAAAGGAAAGTTTGCAAAAAGATTGGTAGATAGAAACTATGAAAAAGCTAGAATAGAGCAAAGAAAAAAAGCTAATAAAGACTTTTTAAAAAAACTTGACGATGCTATAGAAGAATGAAAACTGATTTACAAATGGAAAGATTGGGCTTTAAAAAAGGAGGCTACACTATTCAGAAAGGCGATACTTTATCAGAGTTAGCCGTGAGATTTGATACTAGTGTTAAAGAATTATTGAGAGCTAATAGAAAAATAAAAGACCCTGATTTAATTTTTGCTGGTGCTAAACTAAACATACCTGAAAAAGTTGTAAAGTCTACTGTAAAAGCTGGAGAAATACCAGAGGAAGATTTAAAAAAATTAAATGAAATAAAAGTTACTTACAGACGAAAAGGACAAGAACCTGCTGATATGACTGATGATGATGAAATAAAATCAACTGTCATTAATAAAAAATTAAAAGCAGTAAATAGAAATAATAAAGAAGAAGTTAGAAAAGATAAACTAATACCATTAAATATGAGGCAATTTGTTTATGATTTATTTGGTGGCTCAGATGATTTGACAGAAAAAGATTTAGACACCGAGGAACTTGAAACTTTAAAAAGTTTAGTAACTCCTGAAGTATTACAAAAAGGAGGATTAGAGTATAAAGATTATAAAACTACAGATAAACCAGAATTAGTTTACTCTGATGTAGGAGGCGGAGGTTTAACTAACCCTATAATTAAATCTTTTAAAAATCCTGCTTACTCTTTAAAAACAACTTTAGGTCAAACTTCTGTTTACAAAGATGCTGACGATAATATAATTGTTGAAGATGCTTATGACTTTAATGATGCTGAAGGAAGATTTACTTTTGATTCTTTTATAAATGATTTAAAAGCTATTAAGTCTGACCCACTATATTTTTTACCAAGAAAAGCAGCAAAATATTTTGGTAGCAAACCCGGTAAAGGAAGTAAGATAAAAATAAATTTAGGAAAAATATTTTAATGTATAAATACTTTACAGAAGACGAACTTAAATGTAAACACACTGGTCTATGTGATATGGACTGGGCATTTATGCAGACAGTTGAAAGGATTAGAGAACGTTGTGGTTTCCCTTTCAAAGTAAGTAGTGCTTATCGTTCTCCAGAACACCCCATAGAAGCTAAAAAGAGCTCTCCCGGAGCTCATTCTTCTGGTAAGGCTATGGACATACTTGTCAACGGAGAACAAGCCATGACACTCGTTAAAATAGCTCTGGAAGAGGGTATTAATAGGATAGGAGTTGCACAAAAAGGAGACCGTGCTTCAAGATTTATTCATATCGACATGGATAACTCACGAGCCACTCCTCGTATCTGGAGCTACTAATGTTAATATTATACAGAGAAAGAGATTTAGACGAAGCATATAGAATAGATTGTCGAGCTAGGACCAAAGGTAACGAGCCTTGGATAAAGCGAGAAGACTTTAGAAACATCTATGAAGCTTTACTAGATACATACTTTACAAATTCTGTAGAAAAAAAACTAGAGAAAAAAGAACAAGACGTTGCTGATTATGTTATTGAGCAAGTCAATAAAGCTCTAGAAAGAACTATAGACTTTGAACCTGAAATAAAATAATATGGACTTAGAACAATACTATGTCGAGGCTATCGGCTTTATAATAACTTTGCTAACTGGTCTAGCTGTGAAAGACTGGTCTATTTCTTTTGT
>Ga0099849_1001246_pt1 | contig 11852 bp, 18 predicted proteins | sample CB_VirMetaG_4_FD_78177 | JGI IMG/M metagenome (GOLD analysis project Ga0099849, IMG submission 78177) | Freshwater to marine saline gradient viral communities from Chesapeake Bay - CB_1508_1M Viral MetaG | ecosystem: Environmental > Aquatic > Marine > Coastal | place: USA: Chesapeake Bay... | reverse complement strand
TACTGCTACTTCCCAAGCTGCTTGAGGTAAAGTAATCTCATAAGCATTATCATGTTTATCAAAAGATAAAGTAAATAAGAAGGCTGATTTCTTATTATCTTGCATTGCTTTTTCTATTCCTTCTACTATACTATCACATACTTGTCTATTCTTTTTGCTGAATAGATGCTGAAATTCTTCTGTTGATTGAAAATGAATATTAGTCATAAAATCTTTTCTCTATGTTTAAAAAGTTCTCTCTTAATGAACTAGATATGATCTTACCAGACCCGGTCGGCTTAATAGCATTATTTGTACCCCACATATATACCGGGCCGTAGTAATCTCTAGTTTCAGTCTTTACTTCTACTTCACCTAACTTAGTTTCCGTAGGTAGAGTAATTCTTCTTTTACCATCAAAAGATCTAAACTCTCTTGATGTAGTTCTAAACCATTGCCCTTTCATGAATACTTCTAAGCATCCTGATGAGTCAAAGTCTATTTCTAATTTACCTGTATCGCCTCTTTTTTCTCCCATAACCTTTATTGTTCAATATATGAATATTATCTCAGGATTCCAAATCCTTCTTATGTTTTTTCTTACGAGTATACTTCTTTTTATTCGTAGTAACAGCCGGACGACAGGCCATCCAAATCTCTTGTATTGTCGGTATTATCTTTTTCATATGGTCCCCAAGGTTTAATCCAATATTCGTAAAATACTTTTAATAATTTTTTCATAGCATAGCTAAATCATATCCGTTAAACGTCTTAATATAACTAGTTATCTTTGTGCCGTTTCCATCTTTAAAATCTACTCCGCTTCTTAACCACTTCTTAACACTACCTGGTCCTCCTAAATGAGCAGCAGCTAGTAAGCCAGACTCAGTGACTAATATTCCGTTAACCAACTTTCCTTCATACTTTTTTATCTGTCTTCTTAAATTATGCTTGTTAGCTTTAAGTAAAGTTATCATAGCTTCTTCTTGAAGATCTGGAGAAGATAAGAATTCTTTCCTTGTAGTCTCAATTCCAATCTGTCTTAAAGTTTTAATACCAAATTGGTACTTCCCCATATATCCATATTGATTAACTACATTATATCTATTACTTGATTCTCTAAATCCTATATCATTTAAAAATAAATTAAGATTAGGAATCTCATCTATAACTTCAGCTTTAATTTCTATTTCTTTACCCATTAATTCTTTCTCTACTTTAATGCTATTTACTTCTGTAATTTTAGCTTTCATCATACTTCCAAAAGAAAATAAGACAAGAGCTATACTTAATACTAATAATGCTTTCGATAAATGTTTCATAATGATTATTTTAGAATAGATCGAGAAAAGAAGTATCGATCTTTTTCTGACTTAGTTTCTCATTTCTTTCATGAGTCTTCACTAAATTGTCAGCAACCTTTCTTTCTAAAGGTTTCTTTCTTTTGAATGTTGAAAACTTGTTTACTGTCTTCTTCTTCATATAATATAAATAGTTTAGAGTCTCGAGATATAATCTTCTTCATTATCATTATCATATAATCCAAGCTCTTTTAAATGTTCTATGTGATGGTCATCCATCTCCCAATCCGGTTCGTCAGCCTTTGTCTTAACATAGTCTTCCATTGCCTCTGCTTGTTTCTCTTCTATAGGAGCTACTCCATAAAGAAAAGAACAATTATAGCATAGAAACTCTATATTATCTAAATGCCAATTCTTTTTGTTACCATCTTTAAAATTAAGAATAATAGGAACTTTAGTATCTGTAACTCTTCTTTCATTCATTCCACACTTGCTACACTTCTCTTCGATTAGTCCTTCAAATATTATTCTCTGTTTAATCTCTTTTGCATTGAAATGTTCTATTGGAACTCTACCTTCTAATAGATCCATTAAAGGAATCTTAGAAGATGCTTTCAAAGCAAATTTAGGAATACCTTTTCCTTCTTGATTCTTATGAGCTTCCAGCAAAGTAATACCATCTTCATTCTTATAATTCTTAGCATACTTTTTGTAATGATTATAAGAAACATGAAGGTATCTTGCAGCAGCAAAGTTTGACCTAGTCATCTTCATTGCTCTCAAGATATCTTCTTTGGTTAATATCTTAGCTGGTTTAGGCATTAGTAATCAATTCCTTCGATACCTTCCATCTCTTTATTAGGATCAAACATATCAACTTCGTCTTCTTTATAGTCTTCGTTAAGAACTTTATCTACTTCTTCTTTAACTGACTGAGATATAGCAGATTCGTCTTTATCTAAATCTAACATTTCAATATGAACAGACCTACCGGTAAGTTCAGCTTCCTTCTTTTTGATAGATATAAATTGATCTTGATCCATAATTATAATATCATTATAAGTATGATCACCAGATCCTTCTACAGTAGTAACACCTACTTTAGGTTTAACAGTAGAACAATTAACACATACGTGATAACCTAATTCTTTTCTTTTTTCAGGGAAATCGTTGCCACATTTAGGGCAAGGAATCATTTTGAGAGTACTTTGCATATATATATAACCTTTAAATTAATATCTAAATGTATGAATAATTTCTCAGACGAGCAACTTTTAACTAAAGTTTTTTAGTACAGACCACAACTTTTCTGGTGTTTTTATGTCAAACATACGTTCTTCCTTGTTATCTATCTTGATTTTAACGTATCCGTCCCATTCTCTGTCAGGAGATAGATCATATAAGTAGTCTTGAATGAGTTGAGTCTGTTGTTTTGAGAATGCTATCTTAAATAAATTTTCTATAACTCTAAAGAACATATCTTCATAAGCAGTTACATCCATTCCTATCTCACTCAACATAAAGTCTTTTCTATCTTCTATCTTTTTCAATACTTTGATAGTCTCTACAAATAGTTTTCTATCTGATAGTTCAGTTGACATAGGAACTTTTTTAATTCTGTAAGATGCGGGAATGATAGAGAATAAAACTTCTCTTATCTTTTTGTTAGGTTTGATCATAGATATTATACTTCAGGTTCTACTTCAGGTTCTGCGTCTGGATTTTGTCCTGAAAGAGCTTTACGTATAATTTTATCAAAGTATTCTATATAGATAAAGAAACCGATGATAGACTTATCTTTTAAATTTCTATCTCTTTCTACTCTTAATTCATACTCTCCTAATCCATTTTCTAATCTTGATTCTAATTCAATAGCAATATCATTTTGCTCTGTTGGAGAAATAGAACCAAACTCTGTAGGAATAAATTGAACCTTTACTCCTTTCTTTTGAGGATCTTCGTTTGTATCTACCTTAAGTAGAAACTTATGGCCGGCAAAGTTAATCTTTGCTGCTTCTGTGATCGTGTTAATAAAGTTTTTAATATCCATATCTTATAAATAGTTAGCCAAATAGCATTTTTTTACCTCCAATTGAAGATTCTGATATTAGTTTATGACCTGTTACGCTTCTGTTTCTACTAAACTGCTCTACTGTCCATTCGTAACTTCTGTCAGTTTCAAATTCTACTTCTTCTTTCTCTCCGCTTAAGTAAGTAAATTCAATAACTATCTTCTTCATAATTTAATTAAATCTTTTGTATAGGTTTTAAGTTCTTTTATATTAATAAATAGATTCCCTAATTGAAATTCTCCAACATCTCCGCTATCATCTATAATCTGAGATAATTTTTGAATATATTGAAAGTCTTCATTGTTAAACAGTTTACCATCTATCTCAATTACTACATCGTTAGTACATGTATGATGTAGGGAATGTATTTTGTCCTGTAAGTTAATAATAGTGTTCGGTTGCTCTTCTAAAATATAGCTAGCAAAATCACAATCAACACAGATACAACTACCCCAAGGTTCTAGTGCTTGTAAGATTTGTTTATTAGCATTCTTTATTCTAAATCCAATATTATATTTGTTAGGTATAATAGGTTTCATAAACCTATCATGCATTATAAAATGACCCCATTTACGAATAAAGTTCTTAGCATTCTTAGTTGTAGTATAAATCCACTCATTAGAATTTTTACCTGCAGCTCCTCCGGCATGTTTATTAAATCTAGATCCTCTTGAAGTAAAATGATAAACTAAAGCATCCCATGGTTGAATAAATTTATATCCATTTAGTTGGAATCGGTTAAATAAGTCCGAATCCTCTTTTGATTGAGGAGCAAATAATTCATCGTGTCCCCCAATTGCTAGAAAATCTTCTTTATACATACACCAAGGAGCAAATATACCTTCAGTAGTTCTGTCTTCTTTTAGCTTATCACTCTCTCTATACCAAGTAACAAAGTTAAACTCTTCTACTTCTATTCCATAATTTCTTAATATCTTTTCTGGTCCATCTGGATGTAGAGGAGGTTCAACTCTAGTAGCTGATACTACCTTACCTTTTTCTAAATGCTTTAGTATATTTTTATCAAGGTCTTTACAAGCAACCATATCAGAATGAAACGCCATAATGATATCAGTTCTGGCCATTTCTATCCCTTTATCAAACATTCCTACTATCCCTATCCTTTCTGGACCTGGGTTATGAAATGTAATAAGATCTTTATCATTTTGTTCTTCTATCCATTCTTGAGTTCCATCTGTAGAAGCATCGTTTAAAACTAATACCTCATGCTTAGTATCTAAATTACGAATAGATTCATAAGCTAGTTTTAAGAACTCCAGATTATTTCTAGAAGGAATAACAAATGTAATCTTATTTGAATCCATTCTTAATGTAATCTTCAATGTTAATTGTAGGATTCCATCCTAATACATCTTTAGCTAAAGTATCTGTATTTAAAGTTATTCTAGCTTCTCCTGGTCTTGGAGGAACATATTCATACTTAGGAGGGTTAATTATTTTAATTAGTTCGTTAAGAGAGTTATTCTTTCCTCTTCCTAATTCAAATTCATACCCCCAAGCATCTGCTTCTCCTATTCTCCATAATGCATCTACTATATCATCTACATGAGTAAAGTCTCTTCTCTGCTCTCCATCTCCTGTTATAAGTAAAGGTTGTTTATCTTCTAATGCTTTAATCCATATACCTATTACAGTACAGTAAGGTCCTTCACATAATTGATATGGACCATATACGTTATAAAATCTAGTAATAGATGCTTTTAAGTCATAATGCTTTTGGAATAAAGTAATAATATCTTCTCCAATATCTTTTGTAAACGTATAAGGATTCTTATACTTACCGCTATGCTTAGAAGATGTTCCAGCATATACAATCGGTATCTTATTATCAGAAGCATACTTAGCTAATTTAATAGTACCTGTAGCATTTACCTCAAAACACTCTAAAGGATTCTTAAACGAAGGTTGAATTCTAGCTAATGCAGCCATATGGTAGATGATATCTATACCAGGCAATGATTCAAAGTTAAAGCTTCTTATATCAGCATTAACATATTCTGCTCCTTCTATATGATTATCTTTGTTCCCAGTGTAATAATTATCTATACTAATTACTTCGTGACCTTCTTTAAGTAACCTTATAATTAAATTTGTACCAACAAATCCGGCACCTCCTGTTACTAATACTTTCATAGTTTAAAATTAGTTTCGTTAAAATGTTTTTTATAGTTTTCTTTTACTGATGCTGAAACGTTATTATAAAAATATGAATTATTTTTCAATAAAGCAAGCATTTTTTTAGCTGATTCTATATTTCCTATCTCTACTGTAGTAGATGGATGGAATAGCTCTTGAGTATCTAATCCGGCATAACCTATACAAGGTATACCTAAGTAAGCACAGTTAAGAGCAAACGTACCAGCAGCATGAGTTCTCATTAGATGAACTCCATACTTAAATTCATTTAGTTTATGTATCCATTCCTTCCAATTCATATACGGAAGATGTTCTATAAGCTGCTCTTCTCCTGGCTGTCTTCTTCCCATCGATGGAGCTGTAACTTTATCAAATTGAGATGCAGCTACTATATAAGAATCAAAGCCTCCATACCAGTGAACAAAGTTACCTCCAATGATTACACCGTCTCTCTCTACGTCTTTCAACTCTCCAATAGCATCTTCTATCATTAAAGTTTTCATTACTCTTACATCAGAATGTTCTGTAATGCCTTGGTAGTATTTTTTATCTACTTCATTGTGAGTAAATATTATATCGGCTTCTCTTAGAGTATTATAGTACCAAATTTGTTTATCTAAGCTATAGTCTTGAAAGTACCAATGAGGACCTTCTTGCATTACTCCAACTTTTTTACAGTATTTTTTTATAGAGTTAATATCAAAGCTTGGATCCTTCTTTGGAATTATTATGATACCTAAATCATATTGCTGATTAGGTTCTTGTCTATAGTTATAATGATCAGCATTCAATGCACACATCCAAGCAAACTCTGTTCTCATATTCTCATGAGTACGAGGTACTTTACCATTAAATCCCATCTCTGTAAAGAATGCTACTTCCATACGTCCTTCCAAGTTTTAGATTTATATACTGGATTGAATAAATTATAACAATTTTCTTCTGAAAACTTATTTGCTTTTACATACCAGTTATTACTTCTTCTCTTCTTATTCATAGTATCTCCATCCTCTCCTAATACATAGTTTCTTTTCTCAGGATGATTTCTATTATGAACTACAAGAATATTTCTGATAACGTACTGAGGAATATTTCCTAATACTTTTTGAATCATTAACATAAAGGCAGTATCTTCATGAACAAAAAATACTGATTTAGGAATATTTACTCCTGCCTTAATTACTTCAGAACTAATAACTAATCCACATCCGTTAAATTTATGTTGAGGTAGGATAGCTACTTCTGGTTGTATCGTTTTACCATTTATTTTTTCCATCTCATCAGCTGTCATAGTATATTTTAACGACCACCAATTATCATAATCATTTTCAATAAAAGGTTTATCAGTAAAGTCTGGATGCTCTAATGCTTTCCAGCTATCGTCCCACATCTTACATATGCCAAAGAATGCTATATATTTAGATGCTTGACTTTGTTGATGTAAACTATCTAAAACTAAAAACATTTGAGATGGAACTAACATATCACTTTCACCCCATACAAGGACATCTGCTCTATTACAGAACTTATTATTAAACTCTCTTCTATAATCAGCTATAGTATATATTTCATCTACTTCAGTATGAAAGTAACTATATCTAAATTTATCTTTACAAGCTTTATCAATCTTTTTTATAGCATTAGTAAATGCTTCTTCCGATATAGGTTTTTCTAAACTGGTATTCTTTACAATACAGATATCTACTTCTACTTCTCCTTCATAAGCATCTATAGCTTTTTTAAGAGTAGATAGATATTCATCTATTATATCACATTCGTACCACTGTACTAAACAACCTATTGCAAATTTAGTCATATAATTCTTTATAAGTTCTTTCCATCCAATAAGAGACATGTCTAGGGTTCTGAGGAATAGCATTAAAATGATAAACCCAACCGGCATCTAAAAATATAAGTTCATCCTTCCACCAGGCATGACCTGGAATATGTAATAAGTTCTTTCTAAAAAGATCTTGTAAGTTGTAACATTCAGGTAAATAATTTACTTTTATATTTTCTCTTTGAGTTAAATAATTAATAATAGTTTGATCTGTTCCTGCTTTAATTTTATTAGCTAGATTTAGTATCGTAATTTGATTGTTAGTATAATACTCTTTAACTATATTGTAAAACTCTTTATGTTTTTTAGAAGTAATTTGAAAACCTCCATTAAAATATTTCCATGGTTTAACTTTAGGTTCATCTGGGAATAAACTATTACCCCAATCTCTAATACTTCTTGTTAACCATTCACTACATCCATTATTAAGCACTACACTAAACTCTCCGTTAGTTTCATTAAAGAAGTTAGGAGAGTTAGGATGAATAATAGTATCAGCATCTACAATTAATATCTGATCATAATCTATTTCGTTAGATTCTAATATATCATGCACCCAATATCTCTGTAAAGTAATCTTTAACTGCTCAGGAGGACAAATAGGTTCAGTCCATTCTATAACATCTACATCATCATATTGCTCTGCCCACTTCTGCCAGCTTTTAACTGAATAATGATAAGGAGAGTTTCTATTATCGCCAGTAGCTATATTTGGAATAAAAACTATATTTGCCATGGTTCTATTCTTTCAAATCTTTTATCAGCAGGATTAGTACTAGAACATATCTTTATTTTAATATTATTCTTAACACACCAATCATATAGATCTGGAGTAGAATCGATAGCATCTTGAGTCTTTTCTACTTCGGCTTTATTTACTTTATAGTTAACATCATCTTCTGAGTAAGAATGTGCTCCAGTTCCTAGATCCCATCCGATCGTTATAATTTCTTTACATCCTATCAATAGTGCAGTTGGAATAGCTTGCTCATATAAAATAGAAGTCCCCCACCAAGTCTTAGTTTCGTTTTGTAATAGAAAGAACTTATCATAATCAGCTGACTTATGCATGCATTGTTGATAAGATATAGATGGAGGATTGATAACAGGTACCCATAAGTCTACTGGATGAGGTTTTATTGCTAGCTTCTCCATTTGAGCTTCCACAAACGATTCTGATAATCCATAAAAGATAATACAGTCTAGGTTATCATAATCATAACCATTATACTTGTCAAAGTTATATGTATTAACTATATGAAAATCACTTTGACCTTTGACGTTATCTTGAGCTTGCTTAATAGAAAGTAAAACAATATCGTCTCTATTATACAATTTAGTTAAATCGTAATCGTTTAAAGAAGGTCCAGGAGCTAAAATAACAGCTTTACAATCAGAGTATTTATCTTTTAGAAGCTCTATTCTTTCTTCTATAGTTTCCTTTTGTATAACTTTCTCTTTAAGTAACTTAGTTCTACTATTCATACGAAGTAACTAATGTATTTTTATCTATCTTACTAGCTACTACCTTTCCTATTACTTTATCTCTATCAGACCATTTAAGTCCATTACCTGGGGATATCATATGTAAGTCTTCTTCTGTTATAATTTCTCCTGGTTCTATATCTCTTTTATAAGCTAGTGATCTTTCTAATTTTTCTTTAGCAACAGCTACAGAAGGATCTCTTTCTAGTTTCCAATCACCTATACTAAACTCTAATGATCTAATATCATGTACCATTTGATGAAATGTATTCATGTCAGCTGATCCTTTGTGATCAGTTCCTTTCATTGCAGTATCTAAAGTAACATGCTTTTCTATAATTTGAGCTCCTCTAGCAACAGCTGCTACTGGAATGTGAGTTCCTAATGAATGATCAGAATACCCAATAGTATATTTAGCATAATGCTCTTCTAACCAATTGATAGTAGCAAGATTAAGATTAGAATATTCAGCTGGGTATTGAGACAGACAATGAAGTATGCTTACATTATCTTTTTTATTAGCCTTAAATATTTCTATAGCATTATCTAAATCATCTTCATCAGCCATACCGGTTGATAAAATAACATCTTCAGGTCTGTTAGCTATTGCTTGAATTAAAGGAATGTTAGTTAAATCTCTTGATGCTACTTTAATCTTATCTACTTCAACCATATTAAGAAGTTTAAGAGTATTAACTGAACAGAATGTTTGAACGAATTCAAATCCTTTCGACTTAATATAGTTTCCTAGCTCAGCATGCTCTTCATAAGATAGTTCTAAAAATGCTCTATGCTCACCATACGTTGGTCCAAAGCTATTGGGACCGGTATAAGGTCTTTCCATTCCTTCTTTAGATAGCTCTTCATCTAAATCTCTTTTAGTAAGCTTTATAGCATTACACTTATTAAATCTATCACCAGATATCTCATCATAAGTATACCTATCTAACTGATCAATAAGCTTTTTAGCAATATTAATATCACCATTATGGTTTTGGCCTATCTCAGCTATGATATAAGTCTCTTTGTTAGCTTTAATTAAGCTCATAGTTCTTCTATTCTTTTAGATTTATCACACACTAATAAGTCGTAATGAGGTTTATCTCCTACTCTTAAGTTATGATACTTACACCCCCAACTGTCTAATTGATTTCTAGTTAGTTCTGTATACTCTTCTCTTTTTTCTACATGAACAGTACTTCTAGCAGTCCAATAAGTAATTTCATGTCCTTCATCATATAGTTTGTTAATCTTAGCTATATTATCGTTATCTGGTTCAGCTAAATGGTATTCTCTTTTACCTGGAAAGAAACAGATTGTTTCATCTATGTCTACATATACTATCATAATACTGCTCTTCCTTTCATATTCTCCCAATCTCTATATTTTCTTACTTCATCGTTCTTTTCTCTAGTAGCTTTCATCATTATAGGATCTATTCCAATCTCTTCAGCAACTGCTATTAGTGCGTTAAGATCTTTCGGTAAACAATGACCTCCGAAGCCAGCATAGCCATCTGGTCCTTTAACTGCCCAATGAGACGTTCCTAACCTTTCATCAAAGAGAGCATACTCTAATACCTTATCATAGTCTAATCCCATCTTAGTAGCCATCTGATACATTTCATTAGCAAAAGAAACTTTGTTAGCAAGGTAACAATTAGTAATATATTTTATAAACTCAGCATGAGTTGATCCTGTCTTAATAATATGAACATCTTTAAATGCTACTGAGTATATTCTTTTAAGCTCAGTTGTTGCTGGTCTAGGTCCTCCTAATATAATTCTCTTTTGATTCTCAAAGTCTTTTACAGCATTACGTTCAGTAAGAAACTCTGGGTTAAATACTACTGATACATTCTTATACTTTAAGTTAAACTTTTCAGTAGTACCAGGAGGTATAGTCGATTTTATTACAGCTCTTTTACATTTACCTACTTCATTTATATCAGCTATAGCTTGTTCTACATATCCAGAATAGCATGATCCATCTTCATTCATAGGAGTTGGTAAACATACAAATATAGTTTCACACTCTAGTACTCTTTCTTTAGTAGAGTTACATTTATTCTCATCTAAATCATAAGTATGTACAGTAAAGTAGTTTTTAAACTTCTGGTAAATTGCATTACCAACAAAACCTTGACCTATTATTCCTATCATAATTTTATTTTATATAATTGTTCTGCTAAATTAAATTGCCATTCATAATCTATATCGAATGTTTCTAGTTCATCCATTTCGAATAACTTTATACCTCCTGGTGCTTGGAAGTCTCCCATGAATCTATCTTGTGCTATTAGATCCATTCTAGAGGCATATAGTACATGAGCTGCTTCATACGTAGGTTCTACTGCCTTAGTATTCATAATCGTTTGACCTTCAGGCCAAGGAGTAACTAATGCTCCTTCTTTATTCCAGTAATACTGTTTCTTCTTTATTACACCAAATAAGTTTTCTTCCTCTTGCTCTATAAATTGTTTTACAAAGCTATCTATAGTTTCTATTTTTAATAAAGGGTTACAAGCTGATATAATAATTACATACTTAAATGGAAGTTTATCGTGCCATTCAAATATAGTTTTAAGACTATTATCATTATTAGCTGATTTGTAGCTTCTTTGGTATACTCCTATGTTTCTTACAAAATTAGCTTCATGTATAAGCTCATCTTCATACACCGAAGCATATATTTGATCTTTAGGAATAATTGAAGAAGCAAGTAACTTATCTAAAACTAATCCAAATAATGTGGTACCGTTAAAAGGTCTTAACATTTTACCAGGAACTCTCTGGCTATTCATTCTAGCTTGAACTATAAAAGCTGTTTCTTCTAATTTTGATAACATTAAACTAATTTAGAATAATATTCGTTTTGTTTCTCTTGTCTCTTTATATCTTTAGAATGATTTAAACTAAAGTTAACATTATCTGGAAGAGGAGCATAAGTGTTATACCCATCTAACTTTTCATGCACTTTGTTAATCCATTTTATTTCAGGAACATTCTTCCATACTCT
>Ga0099849_1001245_pt1 | contig 11853 bp, 13 predicted proteins | sample CB_VirMetaG_4_FD_78177 | JGI IMG/M metagenome (GOLD analysis project Ga0099849, IMG submission 78177) | Freshwater to marine saline gradient viral communities from Chesapeake Bay - CB_1508_1M Viral MetaG | ecosystem: Environmental > Aquatic > Marine > Coastal | place: USA: Chesapeake Bay... | reverse complement strand
GAGCGTCGAATGGACGCTGCACGCCGTGCCCTAAAGAAGCACGGACAGAGCGAGGACTGACATGCCCAACGACAACAAGAAGATGCCGATGCCGATGGAGCAGGCCTCTTACGAGACCTCTGGTCCCGCACCGACCAGCGGCAAGCAGGACGAGATCGAGATTGCCGAGAGCGTACTCCCCGAGGGTGCTCGGGTAGAGCGGGAGACCGCTCGCTCGGAGATGGGTGTGGGTGGCGGAAAGGCCGACAAGTGGCGCGGTGGTGGTGACTACTACTACGAGGTCACTCCGCAGGGCATCAAGGTCACCGGCGGCGACAAGGCTAAGACCTTGACCGGCGGCAAGAGCACGATGCTGTCCTGGGCCGACACCGACCCGAAGACCATGAAGATGATTCACGCCATTCTCGCCTCCCGCACGGAGAAGGGCTCCGAGCTGGGCGCGACGTACTCTGCCCCCGCCGAGGTCCCGGCAGAACCTACAAGGGACGTCAGAGACGAGTTCAAGGACAGGTTTGGACCCAGTCTTTCCGAACAGATGCAGATTGCCGCAGAAACCTACGACGACAAGCGCATGGACGTGGCCCGTAGAGCGATGAAGAAGTACGGATACGAGGACTAGTCATGGCCAACGACGACCGCGTTACTCTCCCCCAGGATGAACTCCCCATTGTCGAGAGCGTACTCCCCGAGGGTGCGCGCGTCGAGCGTGAAACTGCCCGTGCCGAGCGTGGCGTGGGCGGTGGCGTTGCGGACAAGTGGCGTGGTGCCGGCGACTACTACTACGAGCTTACCGACGAGGGCATCAAGGTTACCGGAGGGGACCGGGCACGGTCTCTTACTGGCGGTAAGACCGCGCTGCTCCGCTGGGACGACACTAACGTCAAGACCATGGAGATGGTGCAGGCCATCCTAGCCTCCCGCACGGGCCGCGAAGCCGAGCTGGGAGCTACGTACAAAGCCCCGGAAACCTGGGACGACAAGCGTAGCCGCGCAGCAGAGCGGGCCTACGAAGGAGATGTCTCGAGCCAGGAGGGCGAGTGGCTGGGGCCGGAGGGTGCGGTGGCGGGCTACGCTTCCCAGGGACCCGATAAGCCCATGGCCCCCTTCTCGGGCGAGCCCTCTCCTCGCGAGGGTCAGACCTTTGCGGGCCTACCCCCGCTCCCCGACTTCATCCACATGTACCGCAAGGACGCGCAGGACCGGGGCTTGCCGGTTCCGACGCAGGACGAGGCCCGAGAGGCCTACCGTCAGGTGCTGGCCGCTATCCGAAAAGAAGAGCGCGGCGAGCCCGACATCGTCTCGACAGCAGATCCCGGCCCCAAAAAGGTCATGGGCATGGACATGCCAGAGTGGATGGGGCCATCCGAGGCCGACGCCATCGCCGTTCCCCAGGGCGGTGAGTGGCAGTGGACCGCAGGCAAGCGCCCCTTTGAGGGGACCGAGCACACCTTCGCTGACACCCCCAGCATCGAAGAGTACATCCACGAGCGCCGGCTCGGAGCTGCCAAGATGAACGAAGCCCCCGCATCCGAAGAGAAGATCCGCAAGGACTACGACTCGATGATCCTGCGGCGGAAGATTTTCGAGCGGGACATGGGCCGCCGTTAGCGCCGACGAAAGGCGCGCTCAACACCTTCCCAGCCATCCCAGGAAAAGCCGCGGAGCCACTCCGACATGACGTGGTCTTCGCCGGGGTAGTGGTTAGGAAACCAGATGTGGCCGATCTCGTGGACTAAAACACGCCGGTCGTCCGTCAAGAGGTGAACATCGGCGGCAATGGGCACCCGAGTGCCCTTGGAAAAGTACACCCCCGTGAGGCCAATCACCTGGCTAGTCCAGTGCTCGGCGTGCTCCTCGGCACTCGGCAGGTCGACGTACACCGTGTAGTCCTCGAGCTTACTGTAGCAGTGGCTCGGGACCGCCTGCAGATGGGGTGCCCCGTGCTCTGCCCAGACATCAAGCGCCCACTGCACCTCGAAGTGCGTAACCGGGGCATTGTGGCAGACCTCCACCAGGGGGTTGGTAGGCCATGTGTGCCTAACAGGGTCCCACGCAAAGGGCGGTAACTCGCCGGTCTTCCGGCAGGACCCCACGAGCAGTAGCCCGAGGAGCAACAAGTGGTGGCGCATGGACCCTCCTAGGTTGTGTTATTTCTTCTTCGTGTACCCATCAGCGTACCACCCCCCGCCCTTCAGTGTAAAGGAGGGTGCGGCAATCCGCCGGTCCATAGGTTCAAATGGAGCGCCGATGTCCGCGCAGGCCTTGCACTCGACCGGGGCGTCCCGGTCCACCACCTTGCGCATGAGTTGCTTTTCGCCACCGCACTGGCCGCAGGCGTAGAGGTAGAACGGCATCAGACATCCCAGGAAGTAAAGGTGGTTGCGGGTACGAACTCAAGGCAGACGGCGTTAGGGGTGAGGACTCGGTAGAGCCAACCTCCGGGGACCTTCATGCGGTGAGTTCTGCTTATCGTGACGCCTAGGCTGTTGACAGTGTGTGCGACTTCTTCCCAGGTCTCCTGCACTACAACTCCAGCCCGAGGGCGACGAAGAGGTCCTCGATGGCCTCGAGCAGGTCGACCTCGGGAACCTCTGAATCTTGCACGGCGAGGTAGGCGACCCGGAGTAGGTCCGCCAACATCTCGACTTGGTCCTCGAGTTGCTCTAGGCTCGGCCCCGATGGGGACTCCTCGTCGACAATAAAGATCGCCATTACCCACCAAACTTGGTCTGCACGGTTTCCATCCGCAACGGCTTCTCGTCGAAGTTGCCGTTCTTGGCGTTCTCGAGCACCACTAATCCTCGCCACCAAGACTTGTTCCCCTGGCCGGCGTAGCCCTCGTGGTGCTCGAAGTAGCACCCTACCACCAAGGTCTTGATGGGATTGCCGTACAGGTCGTTCTGCGTGAAGCTGTCGTAGCGGTGAGAGTGGCCGACCACCATCGAACGGAAGCCCTTGAGGAGCATGGACCGGGCCTGGTTGACGCCGCCCACTGGGCGACCCGTGCCGGGGTTCTGCATGACGTGGCAGTAGCCGATGCCATCGAGGGTGACGATCTTCGTGTAGTTGTGGCACTCGATGTCGAAGCTCTGCATGACATCCCAGGGACCTTCGAGTACGCCCTGCAGCTCCGGGTTGTCCTGCATGTAGCGGACGGCGCGGTACTCGTGGTTACCCTCGGTCCAGTGCTTGTCGGCGTAGTTCCAGACCTCGTCGCTGACCTGTTTGCGCGTGGCCTCCATGGCGGCTCGATGGCTCTCGACATCCGCCACGTACAAGGAGTTCCAACTGGCGGCCTTGCCTCGATCGTAGGAGGAGAGGGAGTGGTAGTCCGCGGTGTCGCCAATCCACACCACGCGGAAGGGGACGCAGCGCCGTAGCGCCTCTTGGCCGTAGTGCTCGATGGCGTTGCCCAGCCACCGGAACCTGCGCAAGTCCTGCTTCGGGGCAGCGTGGGCGTCGGGCACCACCAGCACCATCGCCCCCTCCAAGGCCTGCGCGCTCGGGGGTCCGAACTTGCGCACGGCGTTTACGGTCTGCCGCCCGGCCCACTCGGAGTAGCCATCCTTCCTTCCTAGCGGTCGAGCCTTGATGAGGTCTGGACCGATGTGGTCGATGGCGTCCCCGTATTTCCAATAGAGACTGAGGATCTCCGGCATCAGGTCTTTCAACTTCAAGCACCACCTCGCTTGGTACGGTTCGACGACCAGCGCGCGAACGCGGGAGCCCACTCTGCGTAGCCAGGAGGGTGACGGAGCCATTCCTCAACGTAGAGGTGTAACGCTGTGGCTGTAACATCTTTCAGAAGCCTGCGGCGCGCTCGTTTGCGGTTGTTGTACCCTCTACTCAAGCACCACCTCGCTTGGTACGGTTCGTGGCAAACAGCCCGATGCCTATGGCGTCCCAGGCGTCGTGCTCGTGGTCGGGAGGAGCGGTTTCCAACTCGTCGGGCTTCAAGGCCCTACGCAGGCGCTTGTGGTGAGCGTGCTTCGGGGCATTGCCCTTCCACTCGCCCGGCCTGTACTTCTCGTCCCACCCCTCCACGAGCGCCTCAAGGTCGTTCCCCACGGCGTACAAGGACTCGATGTCCTTGTGGTACTTGCGGCGGTCGCCGTACTTCATGGGCCACTCGCAGACCCACAGCACCGGGGCCTCCTCGTACAGGCCCGAGACGGAGGCGTAGACCTTGTCGGCCATGGGCGAACCCCGTACCGTCTCGGCCTGGACCAGCTCGGCCTCCTCGTCGGTGACCCAGAAGACCGCTACGCCCACCTTTCGCTTGCCGAGGTCCACGGCGACGAGGTAGTGGGGCAGGTCCGGTGCGAGATAGCGAGGCTCTCCGAACCCGTAGCGGCGATAGGCGGCCATCAGTGGTTGCCTAGCAGCCGGTTTACGAGAACGCCGTTCTTGGCATGGGCGGCCTCAAGCTCGGCTAGAAGGCGATGTACCTCGGACTCGAGCGCGGAGTTAGCGGCGGCCAGTTGCTCCCGCTGGAGTTGCGCCACGTTGCGCTCGGCACGCAGGTTGTCCACCTCCTCAAGGAGGTCGTGGACAGTGCCGATGGCGTTCTCCTCGGTCAAGTCCGCGAGTACCGAGGCCGCCGAGGCAAACTCGAGCGGGCGGTCTGGCATCAGTCCTCCCAGGGAATCAGATGGCCTGCCCCGTCATAACACGGTTCTGCATCTTTTAGCCACCGTGGCATAAGGGCTGGAGGTGCGGCTTGCGCGACATCCGGGGTGTACCGCTTCATCTCCTCGACCATGATGCGGCTGGCCTGGGGTGCCCATAAATGCGCAGTGGTCTTGTCGCCCTCGAACAGGAACTCGTCGTGGATAAACGCCCACATGCGAACGCCGGTGAGGTGGCAGGGGCCGTCGATGTAGTCGGGGAGTTCCCCGAGGTAGCAGGCCTTGTACAGCGCCCACATGGCGGCCTTGGCACCGTCCGCTGCGAGGCCTTGGAAGTAGGAGTTGGCCCCGCTAGTGTAGGTGCAGTCGCCCCGGACCCGCCCACTGTAGAGCTGCGTGATGCTGAACCGCCCATCGAAGCTCATGTTGGAGGCCTCGGAGATCATGTCGAAGTAGTCGCTCATCTCCGGCCACATCTCGAACCAGGCGTTGCGCAGGTCCTCCGCTTCGTTGAAGGACAGGTCGACGCCGTAGCCCTGGGCGTAGGTGACCAGGGACGCCACGCCGAGCCCACCCGGACAACCGAAGTTGATGGCCTTAGCCCGCTGCCGGCGGTCCTTGATGAGGCTGTACAGGTCGTGGGTCGGGTCCTTGCGGATGGCGTTCCACTCCTCGTAGGTCTTGGTGTACCCCTCCTTGGCGAGCATGTGGCCGGCGAAGAGGGTGTGCAGGTCCTTTCCTTCGTTGATGGCGTCACCGATGGCGCTATGCCCGAAGAAGTGGAGGCAGACCTGCGCGAGCGTGGTCATCTCCAGGCCGCTGTAGTCGATGGAGGCGAAGACCTTGCCCTCACGGGGGATGAAACACTCCCGAAAGCCGCCCTTCTGCGGGGGGTTCTGGAAGTTAGGGTTGCGCCACGATGTCCGCCCGCTGCGGACCAGCACATTCGGGCTCGAGGTGAGCGGGGCGTGGGTGCCGTTGCGGAGGATGGGGAGGTAGGTGTCGAGGAGCTTCTGCGCCGAGGCTCCCTGTGAGTACCGCACGAGCAGGTCGTTACCGCTGCCGGCCAGTGTGTCCGCGCTGGTGCTGATCGCCCCCTTCTCGGTCTTTGGTGGGTGGCCGTGGTAGGCCTCGTTGACCAAGTCGCGCAGCCGGGCCATGTGCTTGCCGGGCGTATGCTTGGCGCGGGACTTGTAGTAGCCGCTGAACACCGCGGTGTCGTGGTCGGCCCCGTGGCACCACTCGCACGGCGTCAGGTTAGGCACCGTGCCGGCCATGCCCGTCCCCTTGCAGTTGCCGCACTTGTTTACCTTCCAGAAGCCGGCGTCGACCGCAGCTCGGTTGGCCTGCTCGGCTTGCGCTCGCACGTTGCGCTCGAAGGCGTTGACGGCATCGAGGTCGGTGTAGACGCCATGGCACGCCATCAGGTGCAGCGCCCAGGCCGCGGCGGTCTGCTCCTTCTCATTGGCTACATCGCCCTGCTTGAGGTAGACCTCGAGCGCCCACTCCGCGTCCTCGATGGCGTAGTTGATGGCGCGCTGGGGCCAGTGGTTGAGAGGCATCCCATCCAACTCCGAGTACCGGAGCCGCCAGGAGTTAGGGTCCTTCTTGCCGGCGCTGATGTCCGTGCGGAAGTACGTCATCACGAGGTAGTCGAGCGCGAACTTGGTACGCGCCGACTGGTTGCGGGCATCGACCACGAAGTTCCCATCGCGGATGCAGATGAGCTTCTCGCGGACCATGGTGTCCGCAATGGCCCCGCGCTCAAGCAGGTTGGTGACGACGCCCAGCAGGCCGTCGAACTCATTGCAGAGCACGGCCCAGTCGAAGGAGCCATTGTGCGCCACGAGCTTGTCAACCCGCCCCTCGACGATCTCGTTGACCAACGTCACGACGAAGTCCAGGATGGCGTCACCCACCAGGGCCAGGCTCCACCCCGTCTCGTCGTCATAGTAGTACGACGTCGGGGAGAGCACGGGCGGGGCCGCAGTACGGAACCCCGACACGAGGTGTAGGGTATCGGGATTGCCAGCGAAGGTGGCGACCACGAGCTTCGGGGTGAGGTTCCCCTGTTCGATGAGGTGGGTTTCGACGTCCCATCCGATGATAACGGGCTGCATAGCCCCTCCAGTGCAGTGAGGTGGTGGAGGCGGTGGGAGTCGAACCCACGTACCCTGACCGGACAGTGCTGCTGCAAGGTCAGGCGATAAACCCGTCGCCCCCGTAGGGCGGGGCCGAAGCCCCGCGAAGCACTAGAAGGGGACTTCGTCGCCGATGGCCTGGTAGACCGTCGGTGCGAACGTGCCGCCCGTCTTCATCTCGAAGGCCGTGGTCACACCCACCACCTCGAGACCCGCCAGCTCCTCGGCCTCACCGAACTTGCCCTCGTCAGGCACCGGGAAGATGGCCGCCAGGGCGTCCTCGCCCACGGTGTCCATGCCGCACGCCGCGGCGATGAGGGACTGGATACGGCCCATGGCATGGCCGCCGGCCTTGGTCAGGTCGCCGTCGGGGTCCCGCTGGAGGACCTCGATGACCTTGCCCGAGGCCTGCTCGTCACCGGAGATGTGAGCGACCACGTCGAACTCGACGATGATCATCCACTGCTTGAAGTTGCGGCTCGACTCGTTCGTGCTCTTACGGAGCAGGGCACGGCGGATGCGGAGGTGCCGCTGGCCGGGCTTGAAGAACGGGAAGTCCTCGCGTTCCTTGTTGTTGGTAGAGGCGGGCTTGATGGCGTTAGCGCCGGAGAAGATACCCATTGGTCTATCCTTGTTGGTTGTTGAGCCCCGAGGGGCTGGGTGATAGTAACCCTCGACTACGTGCGGGGGTGTCACGGAATGTCAGAAGCGGCGGGTGGCCTGTAGGAGCTTCTGCGGCTCCCCGGTCATACCCTGTGCGTACCGCGCCCGGTCCAATGCCTTATCGAACTTGGTGCGCAGCGGCCATGTGTGCTGGTAGATAGAGGCGGTAACGGTGTCGGCCTGCTGCCCTTGTCGGTGCGTTCGCCCGAGGAGCTGCTGCCAGGTCGCGCCGTTGGTGGGAACCTCCATCACAAGCTGGTCGCTCCAGGCTTGGAAGTTCCGCCCCTTGTTGAACACCGTAATGGAGAGCGCGGCGATGGGGTGGTCCTCGGGGTTAGGGGTCTGGCCGCCATCGCGGAAGACCGGGATACCGAGGCTCTCGAGCATGTCGCCCACCGCCCGGCTGTGATACCAGATGAACGCCCTCTCGCGCTGGGCGGCCCACTCCACGGCGTGCAGCACCGGAGCGACATCGAGCCAGATGGCCTTGGTCGGGGGCTCGGGCTTGTGCCGCTGCTCGTCCCACCGTGCCAGGAGGGCGGCAAGCTCACCAGGGCGGCCCGTCTCCCTGACGTACTCCTCGACGAGGAAGGGGCTGTCGCAGCCCTCACGGGCGTACTGCTTGAGGTAGGAGCGGACACCCGAGGCCCAGCCCCGCCGGGCGTCGAGCCACTCCTCGTCGACCTCCCCATTCGGCCAGTCCCACACGTAGTAGAACCCGAGGGAGAGTTGGCCGAGGGCGCGGTGGAAGTGGGTGGCGTCGATGATGTCAGTCCCGTCGGGCAGGACCCACTCGTTCTCAAGGTTGTGCAGGATGTGGCGGATCTGCTCGGAGACCTCGGGGTACTCCGCATGAAGCTCCAGCGCAGCATCGCAGCTCGACGTGGTGGTGCTGACCACGCCGGGGGCCGTGGCAAACCTACGGTAGAAGGCCTGGCGCATGGCCTCGACATCGCGCTGCTTGGCGGCGCTCGGATTGAGCTTGGACAGGACCCGCCATGCCTGGGCATCGGGCTCCCCGTCCACGTTGAGGACGCTGCCCCACACCTCGATGTCGTGGTCATGGGTAGGGAGCGGGGAGAACTCCCGCAGGCCAATCTCGCAGAGGTGCGCGTAGTCCGACAGCGTCGAGCCGGTGAGCGTACCGGACATCAGCACCACCCGAGTGTCGGGGTTCTGCTGGATGTAGCGGATGAACCGCTTGGTGCGGGCTGCGGAGGAGTGGCGGAAGTAGTGCGCCTCGTCGCAGATGATGAGGTCGGGCGCAATCTCCCGAAGACGGCCAGTCGCCTCGGGGCGGGACAGGTCGCTGTAGAACAGGACGTTGTCGAACGTGACCCGGAACTTGTAGTGCTGGCTCCACATGAAGATGTCGTCCTCGAGTTGTCCCCGCATGGACGGGGGGACGATGATGAGCGGGTTCTCGGCATCGAAGATCTCGGGGATGAGTAGCGACATCAGGGTCTTACCCTTGCCGACACCGATGTTCCCGACCATCCCGATGGGGGAAGGTTGCTGCGCGGCCCAGGCGCAGGCCTCTAGGGCGATGGCTTGGATGGGTCGAAGGGGAAGGTCGCAGGAGTCGCCGCGCTGCAGGAGCGCCGTCCACTTCCCCACCAGGGCCTCACCGTCGCCAGTGAAGTCCTGATGGGGAAGGTCGAGGATGCGCTCGATGGCAGTCCGAATGCCGGCCTTGGCTCGCTGCTCCCTTGACTCCCTAAGAAACCGCTCGACGGCTTCTTCTGCAGTCATGGGTAGCTCCTAGCGGAAGGCCTTGACGATCGACACGCCGGGGGTGGACGAGAGGATGGCGATGGCATCCGGGGCCACGGGGTGGAAGCTGTCCACCACCAGAGCCTCGGGAAGGCCTTCGAGACCCTGCCGCTGAATCAGGTTGCGGACCTTGGCCGCCACCATCTTCGGACCCTGGGCGTAAGGGACGAGGCCGTAGTAGGCCACTCCTTCCTCACGGGCGACGAGGTCCTCGGCCTCTGCAATCCAGGCCGCGAAGTCCTCGACCTCGCCGTGGAGCGGGCGGCAGTTGATGTACACCACCACGCTACGGGGGGCCTCGGGGACGGTGAGCCCGGCGGGGCCAGAGCCTTCCAGCACCACCGGGGCGGGCTCGGGCTCGACGACCGGGGCGGGAGCCGGGGCCTCGACCTCGACGAGCTGGGCCTCGATGGACGGGGCGGGAGCCTCGACGACCGGGGCCTCCTCGACCTCGACGACCGGGGCCTTGGCGGTCTCGGCCCAGGACAGCGAGCCGTCCTCTCCGTAGACCACGGTGCGCCCGGACATCGCGGTCGCGCAGTCGGCCACCTGCCCCCAGCGTCCCTTGGAAACGCGCTTCCACGAGGTTCCGCTGCGAACGATGTCGCTGGCGTCCCCCTTGTCGATGCTGTCGTTCTCGAGCAGGGCCGCCAGGATAAGGCGTGCCGCCTTCCGGGTGGTGACATCGAAGGCCGAGGGGGCCTCGGGTGCCGGAGCCTCGACGGCGGGGGCCGGGGTCGGGTCGACCTCCTCCAGAGCCTCGGCAGCGGCGACCTGCGCGGGGGTGCCCCACTTCGCCACGGCCTCGATGGCGCTGCCCTCGAAGTCCTTCGGGACGAGGATGCCCGCCATGACCTTGCACCCCGTAGGGATACCCTCAAGGTCCCGAGCCGGGGTGCCGAAGGTGGAGGGGTGAATCCAAGCGTCACCCACGAGCGCCAGGCCGAGGGCCTCGACGACCTTCGAGGCGTGGCTGCGGGCCACTCCCGTCAGGACCGGGTCGGGGACGCTCCCCAGCTTGGCGAGCACCTTCTCGATGTTGCCCTTGGCCATGGCCAGGGCTTCGTCGGCGGCCTCGGTGCCGGTCACGGCAGGCGGGACCTTGGGGGGCTCGGGGGTGATGGTCGGGGGCTTGGCGGGGGCGAGCCCGAGCTTGGCGCGGAGCGCCTCCTGACGGGCCTTGAGTTCGTTGCTGATTGGCATGGTGATCTCCACTGGTGGAATGTTGGGGGTGACTTGGTTTTGCGGACTGGCCGGGCAGTATTCTGCGTGAGGACAGCCGCCGTACTTCTTACACGCTTTGGTGTTGGGTTGGATGTCGGTGGGTTCTTGGTTGCCGGTGGCGATGGCCGCCATCTGCTCGGAGGTTCTAACAACCCCAGCCCATGTGTCAAGGATATTTTCCCACGGCACGTCGTTGGCCCATACCTCCATGGCGTCGGGCTTGCCCACGCTCTGCAGGTTTACGTGCTGGAAGCGGACCTTCTCGGGCGGGTTGTCTTTGAAGAGGGCGTAGGCGTAGACGTGGGGCTGGATGTGCGCGGCGAGCTGGGCCGGGGTCTTGCTCCACCGCCACTGCTTATTGGAGGTGGTCTTCCAGTCCCCGACGATGTAGTCCTCGGGACGCTCGATGGTCTCGGGGCGGCGGTAGAAGTCCACCTTACCCACGAAGGTGAGCGGGCCGGCGGGTTCCTTGACCCAGTCCTCGACGCCCCAGGTGCCGTCAGCTACCTGCTCGGGGCTCGGGGCGTACTGGAGTCCGGGCTCCAGAAACCGGAACCACATAGCGTCCTCGCCCTCGAGCGTGGCGGGGTCGGCCTCGCCCTTGAGGATACGCTCGGCCAGGTCGTGGATCTTGTCTCCACGCTCGGCGGCGGGGGACTTCGGGCCACGGATACGCTCGACGTAGCCGTACCACCACTTGCGCTTGCAGTCGTTGAAGGTGTCGATACCGCTGGCGCTGATGGTAAGCTCGGTGCCTTTCTTATTCTTGATCATGCCCCCTCCTCCAGGTCTGGCGCAGCCTCCAGCGCGGCCACGAGGGCCGCTGCATAGTTCTCGTGTCGTGTTTGCCTGTTGCGGGATGGCGGCTCAACCACCCAGGCCCCTAGCGCCTCACCATCGAGGCATGTGGGCAGCCAAGCCGGGTCAAGCCTCGCCAGCCTGACGAGCCCGAGCAGACACCCGACGGTGGCGGGGTCGGTGAGGTCCGGGAGCACGTCAGAGGAGGTCGGCAGGGGCAACGCCACCACGGCATTCGACACGCCACCCATCGGAGACGCATACCGGCAGGCCCCGTGCATCCGCGTCCGTCCGACGTGAGACACACGGACGTCTCGAAAGTCGGGATGCTTCGCGAGCATCCCCGGCAGCCACCGCCAGCCCTTACAGGCCACGGCGCGGCGGGCTAGTTCGTTACTCATGTTCCCTCCTCCAGGTCTTCCCGGTCGCACACGGCGGCATCGACGAACGCGGACCACGGCAGGCCGTAGGCCTTGGCCTGGGTTCCCCCGAAGCGCACGTTTTTATACCGCTCGCCGGCCAGTTGTTTCAAGCTATCTTTGATGGCCGCAGGCTTGGCGCGGAACGAGCGGGACAACGTATCCCAGGATTGCAGGACCGTGGTGGGGCGAACCCATACCACCTCG
>Ga0099849_1001243_pt1 | contig 11866 bp, 14 predicted proteins | sample CB_VirMetaG_4_FD_78177 | JGI IMG/M metagenome (GOLD analysis project Ga0099849, IMG submission 78177) | Freshwater to marine saline gradient viral communities from Chesapeake Bay - CB_1508_1M Viral MetaG | ecosystem: Environmental > Aquatic > Marine > Coastal | place: USA: Chesapeake Bay... | reverse complement strand
TGTTTTTGTTTTTCCAAACGCAATAGACCCCAATGATTCACAATTTAATGAAAAAACAGAATCATCAGATAAAATTAGAGTTGGTTGGTTAGGTGGTTCTTCCCACCTTCATGATTTAAAATTGTTAGATGGAATGGTTTCAAGGCTAAAACCAATACAAGATAAATTACAATATTATGTTTGTGGATTTGATATTCGCGGTAATGTAACTCAAATAAACCAAAAAACTGGAGAAAAAACACAAAGACCTATAAAGCCAGAAGAAACTGTTTGGGTTAAATATGAAGAGATTTTCACAAATAATTATCAAATTATTACACCAAAATATAAAGAGTACTTAGATACTTTTACTGAAAATGATTATTTAGGTGTTATGAATGAAAACTATGTTAGGGTTTGGACTAGACCTGTGGAAAGTTATGCTAAAAACTATTCTAAATTTGACATATCATTGGCACCAATTAAAAATCATATCTTTAATAGAATGAAATCACAATTAAAGGTTATTGAAGCGGGGTTTTACAAAAAAGCATTAATTGCTTCAGATGTTGGTCCTTATACAATTGATTTAAAACATTCTTTAGATAAAGGTAATTTTACAGATGGAAACGCCCTTTTAGTTAGTGAATATAAAAATCATAGTGATTGGGCTAAGTTCATTAAAAAATTAGTTGACAATCCAAATATGATTACCGATCTTGGTGAAAGACTTTACGAAACAGTAAAGGATAAATATGACTTAAATAATGTAACAAAAGAAAGAGCTGAATTTTATAAATCCCTAGTTAAATAATTATGATTAATATTCCTATAACAAAAATTTTATTTATTGACGTTGAGACGGTTGGTGGTTGTCCAGACTACGAAGCTTGTCAAATGTTTAATGAAAATCTAGCAAATCAATTTGATAAATATTTTAATTGGTTTTTAAAAAGATTTCCAGAAGATGATACTAATCAAGATATGTTAACAACAGAAGAACATATGAATTATGTTTTTAAAAAACGTGCAGCTCTAGTACCTGAATTTGCAAAAATTGTTTGCGTGTCAATGGCTTTTGTTATGGATAATGGGGAAATTAAAAAACAAACATTTTCAAACGAGAACGAAAAAGAATTATTAACACAAGTTAGAAATCTTCTTGATAGATGTGAAAAACTAGATTTCTTTTTGTGTGGACATAATTTAAAGAATTTTGATATTCCAATGCTTGCGAAAAGAATGATTGTAAATGGAATTATGCCGTCTAAAATCTTACCATCATACGATACTAAACCTTGGGAGATTAAAGCTATCGATACTAAAGAAATTTGGCAATACGGTGCTTACACTTCTATTGGTTCATTGGATTTACTTTGTTCTTCTTTAGAAATTGGAACGCCAAAAGATGGTGAGGTTACTGGTGAAAATGTACACGAAACATATTGGGAAAAAAGAAATCTAGATAAAATAGCAGAATATTGTGAAAAAGATGTTATAGTATTAGTTGATATAATAAAAAAATTAAAAGAATTAAAATAATGGATAATATAGAAGATTTATTTGATGATTCGATTTCAAAAATTGATTATGATAAAATTTCAGATAAGTTAGGGTTAGACGTTAAACAATTAGAAAATAGTTTAATTAATGAGACGCCTAAAATCGATATTAAATATTCTAAACAATTAAAAGAATATAATACACCAAGTTACGCATATGAAACAGACTCTGGGTTTGATTTATATTCAACAAGTGAAATCGAAATTGATGGTTTTGGTCGTGCTTTAGTTCCAACAGGTCTTCATTTTGATATTCCAGATGGTTACGAAATACAAGTAAGATCAAAAAGTGGGTTAGCAATAAAACAAGGTCTAATGGTTTTAAATTCACCCGGAACTGTTGATCAGGGATATACAGGTGAAATTAAGGTTATTATTTTTAATACAAACCCAAATAAAGTAACAATAAATAAAAATCAAAAAATTGCACAAGCTGTAATATCACCTGTTGTGTGTGGTAAATGGGTTAATTTAAAACAAGTAAAAAACATAGAAGATAAGGATAGGTCTGATAAAGGGTTTGGCTCAACTGGAATATAACGATATGGAATACTTAGGAAAAAATAAATTTAATTTTACTAGTGAAGAGATGTTTAATCTACAGATAAACTCAATTTCTGGTTGTAAAATTAAAGTAGGTGATGAATATTATAGTGTGTGGATTGAGGATGGTTGTGTTAAGCATAGTAAATTTCACATAGACTTTGAATTAAGTAATGATGAATTAAAAAAATTGGTATTAAAAAATGATTAGTATAGTATACTCAACTAGGAAGGACAAACCAGATTTTAAAGAACACATATTAAAAAGTTGTGGACAAAAAAATCTAGAGATTATTCAGATAATAAATGATGGTGAAATGTCATTAACCCAGGCCTACAACAAAGGTTTAGAAAAATCATCGAATGATTTAGTAGTATTTTGTCACGATGACATTTTATTTGATACAAATAATTGGGGGAATAAAATATTAAAATTGTTTAGTAAGAATTCTGAATATGGGATTATTGGTATTGCTGGCACAACAGACTTAATAGATGGTCGTTGGTGGACTATAAAACAATCAATGAATGGTATAGTTTCTCACAAACACAATGGTAAAAAATGGACTAATTATTATTCTAAAGATCAAGGAAATAAAATAAAAGATGTTATTGTTTTAGATGGTTTATTTTTTGTTGTTAATAAAACAAAAATTAAACATAATTTTGATGAAGAGTTTGATGGGTTTCATTTTTATGATATATCATTTTGTTTACCAAACTACTTAGATGGTGTTAAAATTGGATTAACAACTCAAATTAGATTAACTCATTTATCGATTGGTCAGACAAACCAAGAATGGGAAAATCATAAAATTAAATTTGAAAAGAAATATAAAAATAACTTACCAATAAGATTAACAAACAATAAGACTTTCGAAGAAAAGTTAGATTTTGATGTGTCTTCTATTGGGTTTGGTATGGTTACCTACAACGCTGAACATAGAATTAGGCAAAGCGCAACTACAGTACCTAAGTGGATTAAAAATTTTGTGATTGTAAATGATGGTACTCCATACCCAAAAGATGCTTATCCAGAACAGGCCCATATAATACAACACGAAACAAACAAGTCTGTTGGTGCTGCTAAAACTACTGCCATTAATTATCTAATGGAAAAAGGGTGTGATCATATTTTTATAATGGAAGACGATATTCTTATAAAAGATGAAAATGTTTTTAAAGAATATATAAAACACTCCTTAATATCTGGTATTAAACATTTAAATTTTGCATTACATGGCCCAGCCAATAAAAAAGGAAGTCAAGGATTTACAACTTTAGAAGATAGAAAAGATTTAGATGGCGAACCAAACCCTAGAATGATTGTCCCATACAACGACAATGTTAGTATAGCATTATACCCAAATTGTGTTGGGGCTTTTTCATACTATTATAGACCAGTTCTAGAAGATATTGGTGGGTTTGATCCGGCGTTTAAAAATGCTTGGGAGCATGTTGAACACACTTACCAGGCGATTAAAAAGGGTTACCATCCTGCTTTTTGGTATTTTGCAGATATAAATGAGAGCTGGAAATATCTAAAAGATATTCCAAATTCAATAGAGGAAAGTACAATAGCCAGAACCCCAACCTGGAATGAAAATTTTAGGAAAGGTACTGCTTGGTACAAGAAAAAACATGGAGTTACACCAACTGAAACCCCATTGACGCCACCATCTATGGTGCAACAACAACTACAATTAATTTTTCAAAATAGAGGATAATGATAGATTTTAAAGATGTTACATTTATAGTTCCAGTTAGGTTTGATTCGGATGATAGAAGAGTAAACTTCGAAACCTCAATGAGATACATACTTAGAAATTTCGATACTAATATTATTGTCTTAGAAAGTGATAACAAATCTAATGAGGATTTTGTTAAATCTATTTCAAACAAGATAAAATATATTTTCGAAAAAAATGATAATAAATTATTTCATAGAACTAGGTTATTAAATGAAATGACTAAAATGTCTAAAACAGATATTATAGTAAATTACGATGTGGATGTTATTTTTCCTATCGAACAATATATAGAATCTAAAAAGAAGATTGAGGATGGTTGTACTATATGTTTCCCATATGCTGGTAAATTTTACGATATACCTAAAAAACATTTTGATAAAGTTAACGAGGATAGGTTACAAGACATACCATTAGGCGAATGCACCCTGTTCAACCCAAACTCTGTTGGTGGTGCGGTTTTCTTTAGTAAAAGTAAGTATGGTGAGATTGGCTTTGAAAACCAAAATTTTTTATCATGGGGACATGAAGATTGGGAACGTGTTGTTAGAGTTAAAACTATGGGTCACCTTGAAGGTCGTATTGAGGGTGTTCTTTATCATTTGACACACTCTAGAACACATAATAGTTCAAGCAACAACCCATTCTTTGGGTTTAATGGACAAGAATTTAATAAAATTAGATCTATGAATAAATCACAACTATGTGAACATATTAAAACTTGGAGTTGGTTATGATGGCTTGGAACCACCCTAAAGGTATGTGCTGGTATAATAATGACTTATGTTTTATAGGAATCCCTAAAAACGCATCATCAAGTTTTAGACAATCTTTTAATGTTGGGGGTAGTCTAGATAATTATCTAAACCCTAAAAATAAAAAAATAAAGGATTTAAAACTAGTTACTGTTATTAGAAATCCTTTAGACAGAGTGATATCTGGTTATCTAGAAACCATTAAAAGATGTGAAAAAAACACTATAAATAAAAAATTTTTTAAAATGGCCGAAAGTAAAGAACGTTTTATAGAATTTTTAAATGAGTTAGAAATTGGATTTTTTGATTGCCATATCGAAAAACAATGTTTCTATATGACAGATAATGATAATAATTTACTACCATTTGATTTAATCATTGATTTTTACGAGTTTGATGATAGTGTTAAAAAATTAAATAAAAATCCAATACGTACTAACGTATCTCAAATAGATAAAAAGAAAATGGTTAAAGATTATTTAGATGACACATTAATAAGTAGGATTAATAATATTTATAAAGAAGATTTTGAATTATATAAAAAATTTAAAAATGGTAACCTCTAATCTAATAGGTGGCTTGGGTAATTATCTATTTCAAATAGCCGCCGCATATTCGATGGGTATGGATAATAGGGTTGACACTATTTTTGACACCAAAAACAGTGTAACAGTACACAAACATTTAGACACCTATAAAACCAATATACTACGTAATTTAGTATATGGTACACCGGTTATTAAAACCCACTACAACGAACCCTTTTTTCATTACCAAAAAATACCATATAAAGAAAATATTAAGATTAATGGTTATTATCAAAGTGAGAAATACTTTAAACACAATAGAAATAGTATTTTAGACTTGTTTTCAATAGATACATTAAGCAAAAGATACATAGAAGAAAAATATAGTAATATATTAAAAAATAAAACTTGCTCGATACACGTTAGAAGAGGTGACTATTTAAGATTGTCTAATCACCACCCTTTTTGTACATTAAATTATTATAATGAAGCCATATCACAAATGGATGTAGATAAATTTTTTGTGTTTTCAGATGATATAAATTGGTGTAAAGAAAATTTTATTGGGGATAAATTTATTTTTATTGAGGATAATAATGATTATATCGACTTGTGGTTAATGTCCTTATGTGATAATAATATAATAGCTAATTCATCTTTTTCCTGGTGGGGAGCTTGGTTAAATCAAAAGCCAACCAAGAAGGTGATCGCACCAAATAAGTGGTTTGGTCCAGCTATAAGTCATAACACAAAAGATTTAATACCAGAAACATGGATAAAAATATAAAAGCTAATATATATTATTCAATACATATGGGTCAACAAAATATAAATTATTTTTTTGATAGAAAAGTGTCGGTCTCTTTTGATAATTTGATTTATGATAAAAACGCGAAATATAAAGTTTTGGTGCAAATAGAACCACCAGGAATATCAAATCTTACACATTCAATAATAAACAACAAAAATAATTTTGATTTAATTTTAACTTGGAATGAAGAAATATTATCAAAATGTGAAAATAGTGTTTTATTTCCATTTGGTTCTTGTTGGATTGACGAGGATGATTTTGGAATTCATAATAAAACAAAAAACTTATCTTTTATAACATCGAGCAAATCACAAACAGAAGGGCATAAACTAAGACACAAAATTCTAATGGAACATAGTTTAAGTCTTGACTTGTTTGGTTTTCAGTATAATTACATTGAAAAAAAAATAACTGGTTTAAAAGATTATATGTTTTCATTAATTATTGAAAACGAAAAAAAGAAAAACTGGTTTACAGAAAAAATAATAGACTGTCTAGTTACAGGTACGGTACCTATTTATTGGGGCTGTAGTAATATTGGTGATTTTTTTAACAACAAAGGGTTTATGCAATTCAATACTATAGATGAATTTAAACAAATTATACCTAAGTTAAATCAAGACACTTATAGTGAGTTATTACCCTTTATTAAAGAAAATTATGAGCTATGTGTAAATTACACTAATTTTTGGGGTAGAGTTGGCGATACAATTAAAAAACATATTAATAATGAAAAATAAAATATCAATATGTATCCCAACTTGGGAACAACATGGGTATGGTGTTATTTTTTTAGAAGAACTTTTTAACACAATAAAAAAACAAACCAATAAAAACTTTAATGTTATAATATCTGACCATAGTTTAGATGATAAAATCTTTAATTTAACCTTAAAATATAGTCCTTTTTTTGAAATCTTATATTTTAAAAACCCAAATAAAAGGGGTAATGGCCCCGCTAATACTAATGAATGTATTAAAAAGGCTAATGGTGACATAATTAAAATAATGTTCCAAGACGATTTATTTTTTAGTGATAGAGCCTTAGAAATAATTGATGGTTCTTTTAAAGAAAATAATTGTAAATGGCTAGTTAGTGGTTGTAATCATACTGTAAATGGTAAGACTTTTAATCGGGAAATGGTGCCTAGTTGGAATGATAAAATTTTGGATGGTGTTAACACTATAAGTTCCCCTTCGGTTTTATCATTTAAAAATGATAAAAATGTTTTATTATTTGATGAGGAATTAATAATGTTAATGGACTGTGAATACTACTACCAATTATATAAAAAATATGGATTACCTTTTATAGTAAAAGATACTTTAATAAGTAATAGAATACATAAACACCAAATAAGTAGTATGTATAATAAAAATATAAAAGAAGAAATAACTTATGTAAAAAATAAACATTATACCAATTAATAGAAAACAAAAAAATATGAATTTAGAAAACAATGGAGAAAGAATGGATATTAATTATTATAATATGGATTATAATAAATTTGATATCTACCAAAAGTCACACTATAAAAGATATGAAATGGCTAAAAAATTAATTGGTCCAAATGAGGTAGTGGGTGATATGGCTTGTGGATCAGGTTATGGTAGTATGATGCTATCTAAAAATTGTAAAGAGGTACATGGTGTTGATATAGATAGTATAACTATAGATGAAATTAGTAAAAGGTACGAAAAAGAAGATAATATTAATTTTTATAAACAAAATTTACTAGATATAGATTTTGAAAATAAATTTGATCTTATTGTTTCTTTTGAAACTGTTGAGCACTTTGAGGAGTCTGATATGGAAAAATTAATGAGTAATTTTCATAAAGCTCTTAAAGAAGGTGGTAGATTAATATTTTCAACACCATACAATCAGATTAAAAGTCAGGTATCTATGAAATGGCATAAAACTTTTTATATTACTGAAGAAAAAATACCCAAACTTTTAGGTAAATATTTTGAGGTTGAAGATACGTGGTACCAAGATTACACCACACATGATTTAAAAAAGGTAATTGAAAAAAAAGATTTTATAATCTGTAAAGCTAGAAAGTTATAATGGATAATAGTGTTAATTTTAATTTAAATACGATATGTGATGGTCACCATAAAGTAACTTATCGTGGTATTAAAGCTATTAGGTGTCCATTTGATTATGTGCTGTATCAAATAGTTATAAGTAGAATTAAACCAGATCTAATAATAGAAATTGGTACTAACGCTGGGGGTGGATCATTATATTTTTCAGACTTACAACAACTTAATGGTGGTGGTACATTACACACTATTGATATTATAGATATGGTTACTAACAAAAAGGTTAAAAGTAATCCTAATATAAAAAGATTTTTAGGTGGTTACCAAAATTACGATTTAATTAATACTAAAGGATTCAATAACATATTAGTAATAGATGATGGTTCACACACATATGAAGATGTAAAAAATAGCTTAAATAAATTTACACATCTAATACCTAAAAATTCTTATTTTATCGTTGAGGATGGTATATTAGATGAGTTAGGTTATGATGGATATAATGGTGGCCCACTTAGGGCAATTGAAGAATTTTTAAACGTTGACGATTCTTTTACTATCGATAGAGATATTTGTGATTTGTTTGGTAAAAATGCAACGTTTAATGTTAATGGGTTTTTGAAAAAAATAAAATGAGTGTACTAGTAACTGGCGGTAGCGGTATGGTTGGTAAGTCACTAAAAAAATACTTACCAAATGCAAATTATATATCTTCTAAAGATTTTAATTTAACAAATGAAAGCGAAGTTATTTCTCTAATGACAAACAATAAATTTGATGTTGTTATACATTTAGCAGCCAAGGTTGGTGGTATAATTGACAACATTAAAAACCCAGACACGTATTTTGTAGATAATATACAAATGAATACAAATATTGTTAAATGGTCACGTTTAACTGGTGTTAAAAGATTTATAGGTATTTTAAGTACCTGTATTTATCCTGACAAAGTTGACACATACCCAATGGCAGAAGAAATGTTACACAAAGGGCCGCCAACACCAACTAATTTTTCATATGGTTATGCTAAAAGATGTTTGGCTGTACACATTGACGCTTGTAACGAACAATATGGAACCAAATATCAATATCTAACCCCATGTAATCTATATGGTGAGAATGATAAGTTTGGTGAGAATAGTCATTTTATCGCCGCTTTAGTTAAAAAAATTGTTAAAATGGAAAAAGAGGGTGGTAATAAATTAGAATTATTTGGGACAGGTAAGTCATTAAGACAGTTTATGCATTCAGATGATTTAGCTTGGGTTATTAACGAATGTTTAGAAAGAGATATATATGAGAGTTTTAATGTCGCAACAGAGGACAATCTGTCAATAAAAGAAATGGCTAAAATAGCTTTAGAATCTTGTGGTTTGTCTAAAACTAAAATAGTCTTTGATTCTACAAAACCAGACGGTCAATATAGAAAAGATGTGTCTATAAACAAGCTTAAGAGTTTACTTCCTGACTTTAAAACAATACCTTTATCTAAAGGAATTAAAAAAGTTTATGATAAAATTAGTAAGTGATACAATCAATAGAGATGACATCAATAGTTTAATTGAATGGTTATCTCAAGACGAAATTCCAAGACTCACTAAGGGTGAATTAACTTGGGAATTGGAAAAAAAATGGGCTAAGAAGATTGGTACCAAGTATTCGGTGTTTGTGAATTCTGGTTCATCCTCAATCTTATTAACATTAGCCGCATTAAAACAATCAGGAAAATTAAAAAACAACAAAATTGTGGTACCAGCTTTAAGTTGGGCTACGGATGTTAGTTCACCTATGTTGTTAGGTTACGACACAGTTATGTGTGATTGTAATTTAACTGATCTTTCTTGTGATTTAAAACACCTAGAATCATTATTTGTAGAACATAATCCGTCAGTTATGATTTTAGTTTCACCTCTAGGTTTGGTACCCCAAATGGATGAGGTTATTCATTTATGTGAAAAATATAAAGTATTGTTATTAGAAGATGTCTGTGAAAGTATGGGATCCAAATATCAAGGTAAATATTTAGGTAGTTTTGGATTTGCTTCATTCTTCTCGATGTACTTTGGTCATCACTTATCCACTATTGAGGGTGGGTTTATTAATACTAACGATGAGGATTTTTATTATCTATTATTAATGATGAGAAGTCATGGTTGGGATAGGGATTTACCTGAGTGGAAACAAAGGGAACTTAGAGAAAAATATGAGTGCTCCAATTTTGAGTCATTATATAATTTTTATGTGCCTGGTATGAATTTACGCTCTACAGACTTACAAGCTTTTATTGGTCTTAAGGTTATTGATAGGCTAGACGAATATAGTGTAAAAAGGAGAAATAATTTCTTTGAGTACCAAAGAAAGATTAAAAATAACACATTAGAATTAGTAGAGCGAGAAGGTGATTTCATATCTAGTTTTGCTATCCCTATTCTAAACAATAATAGGAGTGAAATTATTAGTGAGTTACAAAAATATGACATAGAAGTTAGACCGTTAATTGCCGGTAATATGGCAAATAAACCAATGTGGAAAGGTAAAAAAGATAAGTTACCTAATTGTGAGTCTATTGATAGATATGGATTTTATTTACCAAACCACCAAGACCTAATAGTAGAGCAAATAGACTTAATAACAAATATTTTAAATTTTAAAAATGAGAAAAGCTTTAATAACAGGTATTAATGGACAGGATGGCTCTTATTTAGCTGAGTTACTTTTAGAAAAAGGTTATGAAGTGTGGGGTATAGTAAGAAGAAATTCTGTATCAGAAACACAATCAGTTAGAATAGACCATATTTTTGATAAAATTAATTTAGAATATGCTGATTTAACTGATATGGCCTCACTAGTTAGTGTATTACAAAAAATACAACCTAATGAAATATATAACTTGGCGGCGCAATCACACGTTAAGGTTAGTTTTGATCAACCAATATATACCGCTAGTGCAACTGGATTAGGTGTACTTAATTTGTTAGAGGCGATTAGAATGGTATCACCTAAATCTAAGGTATATCAGGCCTCTTCGTCTGAAATGTTTGGTAACAATATTGATAGTGATGGTTATCAAAGAGAAACAACTCCTATGAACCCTGTTTCTCCATATGGTTGTGCTAAGGTATTTTCATATAATATAACAAGAAATTATAGAAATTCTTATGGTATGAAAATATGGAATGGTATTTTATTTAATCACGAATCACCTAGGCGTGGCACTAATTTTGTTACTAACAAAGTTGTTAAGGCTGCGGTTAGAATAAGAAAGGGACTACAAGAAAAACTGCATTTAGGTAATCTAGATGCGACAAGAGATTGGGGTCACGCTAAAGATTACGTTGAGGCAATGTGGTTAATGTTGCAGTCTGACAAACCAGACGACTATGTCTGTTCAACAGGTGTGTCACATTCGGTAAAAGATTTGTGTGAATATACATTTAATTGTTTAGGGTTAGATTACAAAAACTATGTAGTAATTGACGAAAAACATATGAGACCAGAGGAATTACATGATTTAAAAGGTGATTCATTGAAACTAAGAAGAAGTTTAAATTGGGAACCAAAATATACTTTTGAGACAATGATAGACGAAATGATTGGTTATTGGTTAAATTATTATAAATAAATAACTATGACAAAAAGAAAACAGATTGAGACCGAAGAGTCGAAACCTAACACAAAAAAGGATTTAATTAATTTAATAATTAAAAAGAAACAAAGAAATAAATTTTTATCCTCAAATCAAAAAGAGTATTATGAAATTTTAAAATCAAATCAAATTACAATCTGCTCAGGCCCAGCTGGTGTTGGTAAATCATACATTGCGATGAAAGCCGCTGTTGATTTATTGATAGATAAAAATAATTCATACGAAAAAATCATAATTGTGAGACCG
>Ga0099849_1001242_pt1 | contig 11875 bp, 7 predicted proteins | sample CB_VirMetaG_4_FD_78177 | JGI IMG/M metagenome (GOLD analysis project Ga0099849, IMG submission 78177) | Freshwater to marine saline gradient viral communities from Chesapeake Bay - CB_1508_1M Viral MetaG | ecosystem: Environmental > Aquatic > Marine > Coastal | place: USA: Chesapeake Bay... | reverse complement strand
TAATACTACTACTAATGCTATCACTGTAGGTAATTTTGAAACTACTGGATATATTCGTGGACCTGCTACCCTTACAATTGATCCAGCAGATCATGATAGCATTAGCGGTACTGTAAGAATTCTAGGTGATCTTCAGGTTGAGGGTACTACCACTACTATTAATTCAACAGAAATTACAGTTAATGATAAGACTCTAACCTTAGCGGATAGCTCGGCAACAGCAGCGGTAGCTGATGGAGCAGGATTGGTTATTGATGGTGCTGGTGCCACATGGCTTTATAAAGATGTATCAGTAACAGGCTCTGATAGTGCTTGGGTATCTAACATTAATATTAAGGCTCCTAGATTTGTAGGTAACCTTAACGCTGACTTTCTTGATACCGGTGAGATAGATTCCAGTTTACTTCCATCATACCTACAAACTAGTGGCGATGGTACTATTGACGAAACCGTCATTCCAGATCGTTATCTGAAGAATAACGCTGATGATAGCACCAGTGGAGCTATTACGGCTGATGGTGGATTTATAGGAAATCTTACCGGTAACGTTATAGGCAATCTTGATGCTGATTCTGCTGATATTACTGTTCTTACTGGCGACTCTGCTACATTTACTAAGTTCACAGGAGACTTAGTTGGTAATGCTTCTACTGCTGATAGTGCAACGACAGCAGCAAAATGGACAAATGCTAGAACAGTAACTTTTGCAACTGGAGAAGTTACTGGTAGTTTTAGTATTGACGGCTCAAGTGATGTTGGTAATGTAGCACTTACAATTGAACCTAATGCTGTAGATCTTACTACGCAAACTTCTGGCAATTATGTACAGTCTCTTGTTCAAGGCAACGGTATTACACTCAGTAATGCTTCTCCGGCTCAAGGTGGCACTCCCGGTATTGCCGTAAATGATACCTATATTACTGGATTGTTCTCTGGTGGTACCGGTGTTACTATTACTGGTGATAGTATTAGCATTGGACAGGACGTAGCTACCTCTGCAGATGTTCAGTTTGCTTCTGTTATTGCTGACAGTGTAATTAGTATTGGAGAAACCACTAGCAGAGACTATCTCACTATTGGTGGTGCGACAACTAATGAAACGTTTGGTATTACTTTTGTTGACCCAACTACAGCCACCTCAGGCGCACATGTAAGTTATAAAGACTCTGACAATACTCTGATTCTTGGCACTGTTTCTGGAAGTAATAAAACAGAAGCAATTACCGTGCAATCTACCCGAATTGGTATCTTTAACGATAATCCATCAGAGACTCTTGATATATTAGGAACCCTTAAAGTATCAGGTGCAATTACTTCAACTAGTGGTGTGATTACTGGTAATGGTAGCGGTCTAACAAACTTAAATGCTGGCAATCTATCTTCTGGTATTGTACCAAGTGATAGAATTAATGGATCATATACGGGAATTACAGGAACAGGCGCATTAAACGCTGGTAGTATTACTTCTGGGTTTAGTTCTATCGATATTGGCACCAGTAATGTTACCGCTGGCGCTTTCATAGGTGATGGTGCTCAACTTACTAATCTAGATGCAACTGAATTAACTAATACTATTGATTCTGCTAGACTAAGTGGACCATATACAGGAATTACTGAAGTTGGGGCATTACAAGCCGGCTCTATTGATAGCAACTTTGGTGCGATTAATATTGGTACGTCTATCTTTACAGGTGACGGTTCCGGTCTATTCAACGTTGATGCCTCTACTCTTAACGGTATTGATCCCGATGAATTCTCTCGTACCGTAGTTATTACAGATAGCGACCTTGGAACAGGTCCAGCAGGAACTGGATATTACTACAAGATCGCTGACTATACATTCCTCAATAATTCAGCCGATGGTACTTTCCTATACGCTATTATGCCGGAAGAAACTACTGCAGCACACTCAGGTGCTACCATAATTTCCGTACAGGTTAAGTATGGAGCAACGAATCATACTGCCAACGTCGATATTTTGGCAATGGGTGGTACTGTACCATTTGATAATGATGCATTTAGAATTGTGCAAACTTCTAATAGTCCAAATCCAGAAGTTCCAGAACTTTGGATGAAATCCAATATTGCTGGGGTCAGATTAAAAGTAGTAGAAATTTCTGCTCATTATGAATCAGTAAGTGTGGATTATAATGATAGAGCAGCAGACCCATGGCAGTCCGGAGCTCCTTCAGCCGGTGGTAATGCAGCAATTCTATCTCAGGGCTTAGTATATCGTGGCAATCAAGTATTATATGAAAGTAAATCAATTGACAGTGCCACAATTAATGACCCTATATTTAATGGCGATATCGTATTACCTAGTATTGTAGAGTTTGATGATGGAAATAATGTTGGTGGAAATACCAAAATAAAGCACGGTAGCATAACCAGTAACAGTCAAACCACTTTTACATTTGATACAAACACTTCCGCCGATGTAATGTCCGGAAAATATATTATCACTTCTCAATTAGTGTCAACAGGAGCTAGACACATAACAGAAGTGAATTTCGTAACATCCGGAACAACAGGATCAGCAGTTGCAGCCACAGAATTCGGTACTGTTTATACTCAAAGCTCCTTGTTTAGTGTTGACATGGATGTAAGTAGTGGTTCAGTTAGACTTAGAATTACTCCCACAACAAATTCTGCAATGGCTCACAAATTTAGTGCTACTTTGTTCTTTGACACATAAAAATGTATAAATAATAATACAATTCATATGCTACTGGGGAGAGTGAACCGTGGCGAACGATAGAGACTTTATCGTCAAAAATGACCTGCAGGTCAAAGGCACAGGCCTATCTACTTTTGATTCCGGCGATGTTAACATTGGCGGTAACTTAGTTGTAAAAGCAGACTCTGCGGTTGATTATTTAACTATCGATAGCTCCGGCGTAACACTTTTAGGTCCTGGAATTTTTACTGGTGACGGATCCGGGCTTACTAACGTAGCAGCAGATATTACTCTTGCTTCGGTCTTTGATCTCAGTGATGTAGATAGTCAGGGCATTACTCCAATCCAAGACTATGTTTTATCTTGGGATTCAGCAAATCAAAAATTCATTCCATCTGCTGCAGTAGCTTCTATTACAATCGAAGACTCTGCTACAGTTATCCAGTTGATTAATGATAACATTGATATTGGTGACCTCAGAGACGTTGACTCTAATGTTAGTAACACTCAATTAGTATCAAACAACGATGTTCTTAAATGGAGTTCAACATCAAATAAATGGATAGCAGGTGGAGCAACTGCAACAGCAGCAGCAGATGTTGGCACCACTACCCAAAGAAATGCAATTAGTAATCCAACTGACGGCGCACTATTCTATGATACTGTTGAAGCTGGTCTTTATGTTTATGATGGCGTTGATTGGGTTGAAGCTTCTCAAGATTATGCTTCCTTTGAATTTATTCAACCAGGTACATTTAGTGGTACGGTTACGGGCACAACAGTTTATAGCCCAACTACCACAATTTCTCTGAAAAATGTAAAGGCTGTAACAGGAGACAGTAATCATTCCGGTATAAGCTTTACTATAAATAAAAATGGAACTGGGTTGCAAACCTTTAGTATTTCGGCCAATCAGTTAAGATTTGGTGCGGAGTTTTCGTCACAACATAGCATTACAAGCAGTGATGAAGTCACATTAGATATTTCCGTGCCTTCAGGTACAGCAACTATCCTAGGAGTAGAAGTCTTCTATGATTAATTATATCAAAAAGGAAAGGTAAAAATGGGAACAGTTTTTACACAGGCGTTTAATCTTAGTGACAACGTTAAGTATTTAAATTACAAAATTGACACAACTCCTTCTGGGGGAGGTCTGGCAACTGGTACCACATCCTTAGAAGACCGCCAAGAATTGATGCATAGAATTCAGGAGTTTATTACTACTGACCGGGATAATCAACAGCTTCCAACTAATAAAACTCTTGGATGGCAAAGAATTGACGGAGCTGATTCAGCTGGTGCTATTTGGAATGATTCGAACGGTGTTGATACTGGTGGTAACGCCGTTTATGGTTTCTTAAGATCGAAGTGCTATGATTACTCTACAAGTGGTCATTGGAAATACTTGCGCCTTAAACTTTTTGAGAGAGACGAAAGAAATCTCTATGGCTTCGAGAGCACCTTTAAAGGTGCTAGATACGCTACCTCTGATAATGTTTTGGTTCTTAGATATGACGTATATGCGGATTTTTCTGTAACTGCAGAAGATTCCGCAGCAGTGATTACTGCTATTAATGGCGGTATTAATAGCGCAGAAGCTGATGGATTTCCTAGCACAGACTTAGATGCAGGTAGATTGAGAGCCATACAATATTCTACTAATGTAACAAGAAGAGGATTTAATGCGGCTTATAATTCAATTTCTCCTATCGTAAATGCACATCAGGGACCATCGAGCGGAGCAAACCGGGTGAAAAGATGCGCTTTTGGCAACGGCGGCTCAATCGAGATTCCAATAGATCTTAGAACCAGCAACGCCGTTGCCAACAGCAACGCCATTGGATATTATCCAAATACCGTATCAGCTCCAAGAAGAGGATATGGTCTTGGCCACAATGTCTTTAGCACAGTAATAGGTGTTACTGGATTTGGTGATAGTGAGCTTTCCGAACAGGCTATGTGGAATGAGATTAAGCTCATTATTGACGGAAATGGCACTCTATGGGGATTTGGTGACCAAGACCGCACTGGAGCAGGTGGAATTGATAGCGCATCAGGAACTAATGGATTTAAAGGTGTAAATGCGACAGGAGCAGATGCTAGATATTTGGCGCTGTTCTCTACTCAACATCAAGACGATGATCCAGAAAACCAGTCGCCTTATAACTCTATTATTGTGACATCCGAATATAAGAAAGAATTCGGTGAACCTGTAAATTCAGGTCATATTCATAACGCTATGAAGTGGAACCCACATTATTTTATTATGAATAACGGTGTAGCTTCACCTCCTAACATAAAGCATGTGACGATTGCGAGCTGGACCGGCAACGCCTCAGACAACACCGCTGGCACGGTGGACGCCAACCACAGCGGCACCACGGTTTACACTAGTTATGCTAATAGCGCCAACGAAATGACTAATAACAACAGTATGGGCGCTGTAACTGCGGCCGTTAGATCACACACTTTCTATAATGATGCGTGGGAAAGATTACAATCTGGTACACAGGCAAATAACCAGAGGCAGCTTTCAACGGGTCACGGTTTCATGGGCCCTGATGTTGCTAATCTGAATACCGCCGATGCTCCTGGAACTGCTGCTAATCGCTCTAGAAGTATGGGTCAAATTGAAGGTGGAGATGCTAGAAATAATCCAGCTGGATTTCATAATTCATGGAAAAGTAGAGTAGTGGGTAATAATGCGTTCTCGAATACTAGTACTAACGCCTATGGAGGAACGTCTTACAGAGGCGGTCTTGGCAGGAGCGCTAGATGGGTTGGAGTAGATGGTGCTCAATTTGCATTGACAGAATATCCTTGTAGAGCCGATGAATCTTATTTTGGAACTGTTGATGGTGGTAGTTATGGTACAAATACTGGCACGAATACCGCCGGTTACAAAGAAATAATTCAAAACTATGGAAACTATGTTGCACCAGCTTCTGGTAGAGAGCATCTTTCTGCCACCAGATTGCATATGGGATACTTAGGATATGTAGGTCATTTAAATAGTTATACTGCATACTCTCTGAATGAATTGTTCTTTGGTTCACAGCATGGATTATTTGGTGATGGTGAATCAACGATCTATGGGCACCTGAGCGAACACTACATTGGAGAACCAGCTAATGAGGGTCAAATTGGTCAGTATGGACCTAGTATCCCTTTTGTGTCAGATTTCGTAGATTCTGTAAACGGAGTGCAAAACGATTCTCTCAACCAAGCTAGACAGTTTGTACAAGAGTTTCATCCTATTCCAAATTCACAAGCTCAATACTCTGTTTATGAACCTGTTTTGTCAGTAGGTCTTTTGAGATCGGGTGGTCATTTTGGGGCTATTGAATACAGCAATAATGGCATGTCAACAAATGATGGTGGCTTGACCTATTTTAATAACTATGCTAGATCTAACTCCAATAGTAACTGGTCCTCTTCTTTCTATCATGGCGAAGTTGGCACTCCAGGCGGAGCAGCTAAGGCTAGATCGGCTTGGGCTATGTTAGGTAGATCTTTTGGTCTCAAGCTTTTTGGTCCTTACAGACACGATAAGTATAACTTCCTGGATGCAGTATCTATTCAAGTAGATGATGATGAATTCTATGCTGTGAACCCTAATAACCCTAGAGATCATTGGATTGTTCCTGCAAACACAGATCAAGTATCACTATTGTTTAAAAAGTAAAAAGGACTTACATTATTATGTTTAATCGAAAGCCAATTATAGAATTTTTTAGTGTGGACCCTGCTTTTGACCATGTGGCAAAACCTGGAAATTCGAGAAAATTTTTTCCAGATTGGATTAAAAGGTTGAAAATGACATCTAAAATTTCTGGTGGTCAAAGACTACCTCCAGACATACAGGAGTTAGACACAGTTAGAAAATGTGCGCCTTTTCTTGATGTGATGAGAGCTGGCTATATTATTCCTGCTCCTGCAGATATGTGGTTTAAAATTACAAATAATGGTGGTGCGTATAGTACTGATTATAGATCGAATTTAAATATTGGAGGTAATCCGGTAGATCTTGTATCAGAACATGTACCTGAGCAATTAGGTTCTGAACACACTTTTGGAAAGTTAGCATTGAAATTTAACAACCCTTGGATTATTAAAACTAGACCTGGATATTCGTGTTTATTTACTAGCCCATTTAATCATGGTAATAAATATTTTGAATGTTTTTCTGGAGTAGTTGACACTGACAATTATGGCAATATTATTAATTTTCCATTTAGAATATTAAATGCTGATAATAAAGATACATGGGAGTTTACAATTAAAAGAGGTGATCCTTTAGTTCAAATAATTCCATTTAAAAGATCTGATGTTTATGGTAAAATTAAAGTTACAAAAGCTTCTGCTAAACAATGGGCAAAGTTAAATTGTGATAATGATTTAGTGGCTGGTAATTTTAGTTGGTATAGAGAAAAAATTAACGAGAATAAGATTACTTTGGAGAAGTAAAAGTTGACTGATAACTATCCATTTGACTCAAGCAACGTACCGTACAGCGCAGTCTTTAACCAAGACTATACTGCTGACAGTGCCTTAGCTGTATCTGCACTAGTGGCGCAGATTACTGCAGTGTCTATGATTACTATTGCTGGAGGCGCAGGTGGTACTTCTGCTGGAGTTGGTGGCACAGGGGGATCAGTCACTTTACTAGATTCTGCCTATAGTACTTCTCGTGACAAGTATTCTGGTGGTGATGGTGGCACTGCTTCTGGCTCTACTGGAGCTGGAGGTGGTGGTGCTGCAGGTTACGCTGGTGTTGGCGGTGATGCTGGTTCAGGTGCTGCTGCTAACAGTGGTGGTGGAGGTGGCGGAGGCGCTTCGACTAATAAACTTTTGCTTGGCGGTGGTGGTGTAGGATTATTCGGAAAAGGAACAACTGGGGCGGCTGGCACTACTTCTGCTGCAGCAGGTGGAGGTTCTCCTGGAGGATCAGATTCTGCTCAAGGCGGCTTTGATGGATTCTTTGATAGCGCTGGAGCGCAGGCAGATTATGCATAAGGAATTAATTAGTTAATATGGCACATTACGCATTTTTAGATTCAAATAATATAGTAACTCAGGTTATTGTCGGCAAGGATGAAAATGAAGACGGAGTTGACTGGGAAGTTTACTACGGAGAAAAACGTGGTCAAACCTGTAAAAGAACTTCTTACAATACGACTGCAGGACAGCATTTATCCGGCGGAACACCTTTTAGGAAAAACTATGCAGGTGTAGGATACACTTACGATTCTGATCGAGATGCTTTTATTTCACCCAAGCCGTCTTTTGATTCATGGATTTTGAATGAAGATACTTGTTGTTGGGAACCCCCAGTTCCTATGCCGGCATCTGATTCTGATGAAAGATATAGATGGAATGAAGAAACTGTTAGCTGGGAAGTAGTTAATGTCTAATCCAGGTAAATTTGGTGGTGGCGGCGGTTCAGCCGCAAAGGATGCTTCATTTAGTAGTAAAGGGGGTCACGGACAGCGTGGTGCTGTAAGAATCATTTATCCTACTCCGCAAGGACAAAGTGATACTACTACTATTATTGATAGAGGTTTGCCACCTGTTCCATTTACTATTTCTTATCTCGTCATTGGCGGTGGCGGCTCTGGTGGCGGTGATCCTTCTACTGGAGCATCTGCTGCTGGAGGCGGAGCTGGAGGTTACAGGTCTAGCTACTCTGGAGACACATATTCCGGAGGTTCATCTAGTTTAGAATCTCCTTTAAGAGTAAATGCTGGTTCATTATATACAGTCACTGTTGGAGCTGGCGGGGCAGGAGTTGTTGGACAAGGCTACAATAACGGTAATTCCTCTGTGTTTTCTACTATTACATCTTTAGGTGGCGGCGGAGGTAATAATGTCGGAACTGTAGATGGAGATGTAGGATCTGGTGGTGGACGACAGAATAGCTCCGCAGGAGTTCCGGGTGGCGCTGGTACAACCGGGCAAGGTACTGCTGGTGGAGATGGCTTAAGACCAGGAAGCGATTTTATGGGAGGCGGCGGTGGCGGTGCAGGAACCGCTGGAACAAATGCAACTTCGGGTAGTGCAGGAAGTGGAGGAAGTGGGCTTGCGTCTTCTATTACTGGATCTTCTGTTACAAGAGGTGGAGGCGGTGCAGCTTCATCCTATCTAAATAATCATGGTAGTGCCGGATCAGGTGGCGGTGGATCTGCCGTTGGAGGTAGTGGTACCGCAAACACAGGTGGTGGCGGTGGAGCTGGTAGACGAGGGGCTAGTTCTGGGGCAGGTGGCTCTGGTATAGTTATTCTTAGATATCCTGACACCATCACTATTTCTGTAGGGGCTGGATTAACTTCATCCACAACTACGGTTGGTTCCGATAAGGTTACAACATTCACAGCAGGGACCGATACAGTATCGTTTAGTTAATATAGCGATAAGGTTTAAACTACAAGGAATAAGTAATTGGCTTTAAAGTTTCCAGATTCAGCAGATTCAGCCGACTTAGCGGCAGCAGGCTACAGCCAGGTTATTATTCTAGGCGGTGGCAATGATAGTGTTAGTACATCTGCTACTGCTGACTACCTGATTCTTGCCGGCGGTGGCGGCGGTGGTGGTGTTATTGATGGTGGCGGTGGTGCTGGTGGCTATCGTGCATCCTGGGGAACTGGAACTGACGGGTCTGGTGGTAATTCTGGAGGATTAAGCGCCTTAGAAACTGCCTTATCTCTGAACAGCGGAATTGCCTACTCCATTACCGTAGGACAAGGCGGTGAAGGTGGAGTTGGCTATAATTCTACTACAAATCATAGAGGTCATAAGGGTAGATCAACTAGTATTAGTGGATCAGATATCACTACTGTAACGTCTGACGGTGGCGGTGGTGGTATTGGATTCACATCTGCCAACGGCCCGGATGAAGACGGCGGTTCAGGCGGTGGTGGAGCTGCATCACAAGCTGGAGGTAGTGGAACTTCTGGTCAAGGTTTTGATGGTGGTGCATCAAGTGGTGATGTTGGTTCAGGTGGCGGTGGAGCTGGTGCTGCTGGCGTAAGTGCTACAGCAATAACTGCTGCGGGCGACGGAGGCGATGGTCTTGCTTCTACTATTACAGGTAAATCAGTTACCCGTGCTGGCGGTGGCGGCGGTGGTATTCGACTGACATCAGGAACAACAAATGGTATAGGTGGTGCCGGCGGGGGTGGTGATGGTGGTGTAAACTCATCAAACTCATACCCTTCATTGCCATATGGTACACTTACGACCACAAGCGCAACAGCAGGGCGAGCAAAATACGGCGGTGGTGGCGGTGGCGCTGGTTATCAAACGACAGGTAGTAGTGCTATAACCGGTGGTGACGGTGGCTCTGGTATTGCTATCTTTAGACTACCTAGCACGTTAACATACAGCGCTTCTCAATTGTCAAGTGATGTAAGTAATGATAGTAACTGTACAGCATACTATCTGAACACACAGGTATACACTGATGATACTAATTTTGATAATGTAGTTCTGTTGCTGGATGGCACTTCAACAGTTGACAAATCTAGTGCTATCACTAGTTTAACTAACAACGGTGTTGCCGTAAATCAAAACAGTCAGTCTCACCCTTATGCCTCCGGTGCATTACTTTTTGACGGCACAGACGACTTAACGATTTCAACAGAAAATTATAATCTGTATCTCGGGACAGATGACTGGACTATTGAAGGTTGGTTTAGAACCACAAACCTAACTGGAACAAACACTATTCTCGAATACCGAGCTTCGGGTTCTGACAATGGCGCTGGTAAAATGTTTATCGGGGTTTTGTCAAATGGGCAGGCGGGTATATACGAAAACACAGTTTATCAAGCTCAATCTTCTATTGGATCCATAACTACTAATACTTGGTATCATCTGGCATTTGTACGTTCTGGTGGGACCGTTTATGTGTTTGTTGATGGTTCACTTGCAGATTCGGGCACTCTGTCATCTTCAACAGTGGACATTCTATCACCTAATAATAGACCTATTATTGGGGGCTATACTGGCGGCGTAGCTAACTGGTTTGGCGAGTGGGCAGACTTTCGAATTACCAAAGGTGTAGCAAGATATACTAGTTCCTTCACTGCACCTACTTCTGCTTTCCCTAATAGAGAAACATCTACAGGCGGCGACCACGTTATCATGTTTACTGTATCTACAGAAGATGCATATGATGGTGGAGCAACAGCAAATGACGGTACAGCTACCTGGACTCCGACGTTAACTACAACAACCACTGCACCGTCTACGACCTGGACTATTCCTGAAGGTGTAGACTCGTTTAGCATTATGGCTATCGGAGCAGGGGGTGCTGCAGGTTATTCTGATAGCTCCTCTGCCGGAGGTGGTGGAGGAGGCGGTGGTCTTGCATATCTGAATAATATCTCAGTTGTACAGGGTAATTATTCAGTACAGTCTATTACTGTAGATGGTGGACAACTAGGTATTGGTAATGATTCAACCGGCGGAGACGGCGAAGATCTGACTGTTACTATGAATCTTTCTACTGCTGAGCCTGTAATGAATTTATCCGGATATACTTTAAATCCATATGGGCAAGTATATTACGATTCCGATTCTGATGCCGCAGGTATTATGTTTATTACCTCAACTGATAATGATAGCGTTCAAATCAGCCCATTTGGCACCTTTGATTCTGTAGCGGATGGTGGCCAAACTTTATTTGATGTATACAGCAATTTAGATCACTTTACAATTAGAGCTTTAGCGGAGCCCAACCCTAATGCAACTACTTACGATGCGAGTCATCCATGGCTGGCTAATCCTGTCACAACAAACTATACTCTGAATTCTAATTTTATTGTTAGAAATACAGATAGATTTTCTTTATCACCTTTTGATAGTAATCATTACTTTGAAAGTGACTTATCAACACTGGATGATAACTTTGGTATTACAGATGCAGACTTTTTGCCTAGACCTCCTATCGGAACTATCGATTCACTAGACTCTGGTGCTGGCGCATTCACACTGTTTAGAGTAATAAGTTCGATTGATAACTTAACTATTGGTACTATGCCCGGTAGATCGCCTTATGTTGACAGTAACGGCACTCTTGTGATTAGTTCAACTGGTGATCCTAGTGATTTCAAAGGCTTTGGTCCAGATGATTTAAATCAGATTTTGTTAATTAAAAACTTAACACCGTAATAAATAAGAGATAGAAACAAGGAGTGT
>Ga0099849_1001240_pt1 | contig 11888 bp, 12 predicted proteins | sample CB_VirMetaG_4_FD_78177 | JGI IMG/M metagenome (GOLD analysis project Ga0099849, IMG submission 78177) | Freshwater to marine saline gradient viral communities from Chesapeake Bay - CB_1508_1M Viral MetaG | ecosystem: Environmental > Aquatic > Marine > Coastal | place: USA: Chesapeake Bay... | reverse complement strand
TTTGCTAGCGTTCTCATCAATGGTGAAGTTGTTATTGAACAAAACCTAATATCAAGAGATGTTGAATTTCCACAGTCATCGGTATTGAGTAATGATTGGGTAGGATTTTATAGTACAAGTGAAATAAAGAAGCTTGAGGTTGACTGCTTGGCTATTTATCCATACATCGTACAGGAACAGGTAGCAAAAAAGAAATTTGTTTATGGACAAGGTGTAGGTCCAGCAAATGAAGTAACAAGAAAATTTGGATCTACATCGTTACCCGTTGATTTCTCTTTTGCTAAATACTCACACAACGTTATTTATCCAGATATGACAAAGTGGTTTGCAGGATTTTATTCCAACATAGAAGCGGATTCTAAGTTTATTAGTTTGCCAACATACGAATTGCCAGAAATCAAATATCTAGGAAATGACTTATCAGCCTTTGATGTGAATAGGCAAAGACGAAGTTGGCAGGGTATACGAGGAAGAACATGGTATCAATGGTTATCAAGTGTGTGGAGACAGTTAGCTTCTGCTAGAGAAATTGAGCCACTGTTCGATAACTTTATATTCCAAGAAGATAGAGATGAACATTTTTATATAAAGCTAAAACCGATTAGCACATATAACAATGTGTATGGTGCCATTGTCTTTAATTCATTAAATGTTATTGCTGACCCTGTTCAGTCCGTCTTTGGTTTGTTTTCTCTTAACACCTCTGAAACAACAGAGATAGAATCAGGAACAGAAGCAACAATCATGCATTTTAAAAACAATGCAACAGGAGATATATTTAAAATAATCTACGATGACTCTGCCAAGCAAATACAATATATTTATAACTCTACTACAATAAAAACATTCTCATTCACCCCTGGAGCAAACGACACACACTTTATTGCGGGTATCAAGTTGGATGATCTAACAAGATCATATGCAACTATTATTAGAAGATTTTTTGCTGTGCCTCAAAATATCAAGTTAAATGTAGGTGGCAATGAAGATGATCAATTCCCAGGGAAAATTTATAAAATAACATTTAATAATAACTTCTTTACAAGGAAAGACCTGTCTAATTACTTTGATGATAATGGAATAGCAGAATATAATAGCTCAGTATCTTTGTCATTGTCAGACCCACCTTTTGATTACGACGGTAACTATACAATGTTCTTTAAGAAGGCAAACTCTTCTTTAATTATGGATGTTGCAGTATCGGGGTATTGGGAAGATTCTATTCCGCTAGCATCCTTCGGCACTTACATTCTTAACTCCAATGGTCAAAGACAAAGTTATGACCTTGACTTCTTACAATTTAATATTGATTATCCAAATAGCATTATTGCTCAAGATGACTTCGATACTCAAGACAGCCTAAAAACTTATGTAACTTTGCAAAACTATGAAGATGTTGGATCTATAGTCTACGGTAATTACACAAATACAAAACAATTAAATACAAACAGATATGTAGATTTTGAGGACATTACAACGAATATTGATACAACAAAGTTTAACGTTGTTAATGGAACAATTATCTTTGCACCGAAAAACATTATTGATTTTAATAATGCTTATATAACGGTACACATGGAAATGAAATCCCCAGGTATAAATAGCGCTCCAATTAAATTACAAAGAATGTCCATTGCATCTTTGGCATATGATGAAGCATCACTATATCCAATCAACACTCCTACAGGACAAAAGCTTTATCCATTTAGCAGGCAGGGTATTTCATATATCAACAAGGCAAAGAATCCGTTCTTAATATACAAAGACTCTACTCCTTATCTGTATCTAACAGGAGACTCAGGTATTCAAACCCTGCCTTATCCAAAGATTGAAGATACCGCTGCCGAATCATTTAGACGAGGAATGTCTATTCCTCTTAATCAAAATAGAAAAGAAGATTACACTCTTTATGGTGTACACATGTGGTCTTTCTATAATAAAGCAGAAACCTTTGCTTCAAGAGAAAGAATGTTCTCTATTTCTTATCAAGATACACGATATGATTTTTACCTTGAGCCAGAAACAGGAGGTAAAAGAGCAAAGATAGTTCCTTATCTCTATGGATTACTTTCTGACACCTTAACGGATGAAGTCGTAATGTATCAAAACGGTATCAAGCAAGATGTTTATGTCTACCCACTTTCTTGGTCACTCATAAGTTTAAGATTTGAAAATCCAGTAGACCTTTCATCAATACGAGGGCAGTTAGAAATATATCCTGGCATACTATTTAATAATGTAACTGTTTTTGAACAAGATATTGATAGAAGAGTAGACGATATATTTGAGTCACATCTTGGATTGTCCAATATAGTTGCACAAGACTCGTCCACTTTATCAGTAGATTTTGATGAAGTCAACATATTTAGTGACATTAAGTGGACAACATTTACGGGAAGACCCGTTTAATATGGTACAATTGTTGTCATGAACATGCCCCAACCCCGAATAACTGTCATTGACAAGCAGGGTGATGATGGGATTTATGTTTGGAGAACACCTGAAGGTAAAATAGTTGGCGATGGAAATGGAAATATTATGAATATTCCTGCCCGTCGTGGAGACATTACTGCTATTTCAAAGATTACAAAGGCCGCTGCTCATTACGGATTTCCTGAGGGAGAGGCAGTATTTAGAGCAGGACAACATAGAATTACAGATGAAGAACACTCAGTACAAGTAGACAGAATGAGCCAGGGGTATATCCCAAGTGAAACTGATATCGGTGCTTGGTATGATGCAGCAAAGGGATTAAAAGCACATGGAGAATGACGATTACGACGGTAGGGCTAGAATAGATAACCCACAGTCAAACAGCATTGTAAAGTACGACCCATTTAATGTTGATGCAGAAACCCTAAAGTCTTATGATGGTTTGCATCCAAACTTTAAGCGTCGTGTTTCTAGACTAAACAAGGTTTGGACAGGACAAGACGGGGCTAAGTCAAAACAGCTAATTCCAGATATGGATATTACGAGTGCTTATGGACTATTTGATGTTATTGTTCCACCTTATAATCTTGATGAACTTGCAAATTTTTATGAAACAAACTTTGCTAACCACGCAGCCGTAAATGCCAAGGTAGCAAACACCGTTGGTCTGGGATATCAATTAGAGCCTAGCCTTATGCTTATGGACAGACTTGAAGATGCACAAAGCGAAGAGCAAAGAATTAGAGCACAAAGAAAGTCTGACAGAGCCAAGAAAATCGTAATGGATTGGCTAGAAGAACTTAATGATGAAGATACTTTTACCCACGTTCTTGAAAAAGTATTTACAGATGTAGAGGCAACAGGAAACGGGTACATAGAAATTGGCAGAACAACATCAGGAGAAATAGGATACGTTGGTCATATCCCATCAACAACAATTAGAGTACGTCGTGAACGTGATGGATATATTCAAATTGTTAATCAAAGAACTGTATTCTTTAGGAACTTTCAACAAGTTTCTACTCCCAACAATGTAACTACAGATCCACGACCTAACGAACTCATTCACATCAAAAAGTACACCCCTCGTAATAGTTATTATGGTGTACCAGATATTTTGTCTGCTGCCACTTCCCTGGTAGGAGACACACTCGCTGGTAGATACAATATTGACTATTTTGAGAACAAGGCAGTACCACGATACATTGTTACCCTCAAGGGTGCAAAGCTAAGTGTTGATGCTGAAGATAAGCTATTTAGATTCCTACAATCAGGACTAAAGGGACAAAACCACAGAACACTCTATATTCCTTTGCCAGGAGATACTGGTGATAACAAGGTAGAGTTTAACATGGAACCCATTGAAAACGGGGTACAAGAGGGATCATTCGAAAAATATCGTAAGTCTAATCGTGAAGATATTCTTATGGCTCATCAAACACCTATTTCTAAGGTGGGCGGTGGACAAGGAATGTCTATTGCAGCAGCATTAGCATCTGATAGAACATTCAAGGAACAGGTTGCACGACCAGCACAAAGAAGTTTAGAAAAGGTAATCAATAAAATTGTAAGAGAAAAAACAGACATGTTTAACTTTAAGCTAAACGAGTTTACACTAACTGATGAAAATACACAAAGTCAAATTGATGAAAGATACCTTAAGACTCAAGTTATTGTGCCAAATGAAGTAAGAGAAAGAATGGGTATGCCTATGCGTGACGGTGGTCAAGCACCTGTTGAGCTAACAGCGCAACAAAGGGCAGAATCAAGAGCACAAATATCTGGAAATAGACAAAGGGATACAGAAAGACAAAACAATGCTACAGACTCCACATCTACCGATACTGGTAGAAATGCAGGTGGAGAAGGGCGTTCTTCACAATAACTTTATAAAATTGTGATAAAATGCTATAAACGTAGTATATAATGGATTTGATATGGCTAATTTTGAAAAAGCTTATTGGAGTACAGACGGCAACAGCATTTCTGTCCGTATGCCTATCAGCAAGGTAGATCAAGAAAGAAGAATTGTTTCAGGTTGGGCAACAACCGATAGCCTTGACAAGCAAGGTGATATTGTCAATGTTGAAGCATCTACCAAGGCATTTGAAGATTTTCGTGGCAATGTTCGTGAGCAGCATACTCCATTAGCCGTTGGCAAGGTTGTTTCTTTCAAGCAAGACAAGTATTTTGATAAAGAATCAGATTCTTTTTACAACGGTATTTATGTAGATGTTTACGTTTCTAAGGGTGCAGAAGATACCTGGCACAAGATTAATGAGGGTATTTTGACTGGCTTTTCTATTGGTGGAAGCATTAATGATTCCGAAGAGGTATACAACAAGCAACTTGATGCTCCAGTTCGTGTCATCAAAGACTATGATCTGTACGAGCTTTCACTTGTTGATAATCCAGCCAATCCTAACTCAAACATTGTTTCTGTACAAAAGTTTGATCATGCCCAAGAAGAGGCAATTGAAAAGAACTACTTAGAAAATGTTTACTGGTGTCCAACAAACGACAATGTTATCTTAAGTGATAAGACAGATTATTCTTGTCCAGAGTGCAACAAGCACATGACAAATGTTGGATTTGTTGAAAGCAATGATGTAGATAAGGCAGCAACAGTAAGAAGCCTTGTTGAGACATTTACAAAGGCCGAAAATGTATCAAGAGGTGACTTTGTATCATGGAATTCTAGCGGAGGTACTGCTAGAGGCAGAGTAACAAGGGTAGTTAGATCAGGATCAGTAGATGTTCCAGGCTCTAGCTTTACCATTACTGCTGAAGAAGATAATCCAGCAGTTCTTATTAGAGTGTATAGACAATCAGGTGGAGAATGGCAGCCAACAGATACCATCGTTGGTCATAAGATGAGTACATTGCGCCGTATTTCCGCACTAACAAAGGTTTCAGATTCACAAGATGATCTGGATGAGGCGATTGACGAAGAATTAGCCAAGTCAATTGCTGACAACAATGAAAAGGAGGGAAGTAACGTGGGAATTTTAAACAGAAAGTCTTCAGAGGAAACTGCTGAAGTTGAGAAGTCAGAGGACGTAGCCGCTGAGACTGTTGAAGAGACTGCTGAGACAACAGAAACTGTTGAGAAGGCAGACGAGCCAGCAGAAGCCGTTGAAAAGTCCGAAGATGCTACTGAGGAAGCCACAGAAGAGGCTACCGAAGAGACTGTAGAAAAGTCAAATGAAGCAGACACCGAAGAAGTCGAAAAGTCCACAACTCCTAATGAAGAAGACAGCACAGATGACTTGGCAAAAGCTGTTAGCGAGATCAAGGATTCTGTCGCAGATTCACTAGGAGATCTAGCTGCAGTAGTAAAAGGCATTGCCGATCAGGTTGCAGAGATGAAGAAGTCTCTAGATGGTGTGCATGAGGAAGTCACCGTCGTAAAGGGCAATGTAGAAGAGTTTGGAGAGCGTGTTGATGCTGTAGAAGCCGACACTGCTGTCCGTAAGTCTGGCGATCTTGGCGGGATCGTTCAGGAAGAAAAAACTGAAAAGTCGATGTGGGGCGGTCGTTTCCTCAAATCCGCTGACCTATATCGGTAAATAAATAGGAGGTGAAATAAAAAATGTCAGACGAAATCCTAGAGAAGGCAGCAGCTACAGGCTCAGTTGTTTCAGGTGGTATTGGTGGTGTCACCAACCCAACTTCTGGAACACTAGGCGTAGTTGATAGCACAACCGATGACGGCGGTATTCTCAACCCTGAGCAGTCTCGCCAGTTCATCGAATACATTTGGGAGCAGCAGGTACTAGCACGCGACGGTCGTAGAGTGACCATGCGTTCAAACACTGCAGAGCTAGAGAAGCTAAACGTTGGCGAGCGTGTAATTCGTGCAGCAAATCAGGCTGATGCAACTTACACAAATGCTGACGTAGCATTCACTAAGGTTGATGTAACCACCAAGAAGATCCGTCTAGATTGGGAGGTTTCAACTGAAGCTCTTGAGGACAACATCGAAGGCGCACAGCTAGAGGACCATTTGGTTCGTAGCATGACCCGCGCATTCGCTAATGACCTTGAGGATCTAGCTATCAATGGAACAGGCTCTGGAACAAACTCATTCCTTAGCATCATGGAGGGCTTCCACGCAAAGGAGACAGCAGGTGGCAACCAAGCCGCTTCTGTTACTTCTAGTGGCAGCACTTGGACTGTTCAAGACCTACAGGATATCATTCTTGCAATGCCAAGAAAGTTCCGTGGTTCACGTTCAGCCATGAAGTTCTATGCAGGCTCACCAACATTGTCAAGCCTACTAAATCAGCTCGCTCAGACAGGCAATTTCTCTTCTGAGAGAATTGTTGAGCGAATTGTAGACGGCACAGTTCCACAGACTGTTGGTGCTCCAATTCAGTACCGCGTTCTCGGACTACCAATTCTGGAGGTTCCATACCTACCAGATAACTATGTCTCACTCACATTCCCAGAGAACCGTATCTGGGGATTCCAGAGAGATGTTACAGTCCACCGCGAGTTCAAGCCAAAGAAGGACACAGTAGAGTACACAGTATTCGTTCGCTTTGGTGTACAGATCGAAGAGACAGACGCAGTTGCCTACGGCAGCAAGTAATCTCTTTAGTCACTAGTAAGGAGGGGAGTCTGAAATATGGCTCCCCTCCAAACTATTTATGATGATATAATAACAAAGGAGGCTTGTAAATAATGGAAAACGACAATGTTATCAAAAGTTCTTATGACAGAAACTTTGTTAACAAAACAATAAAAGAAAATCAAGAAGAAGCAAAACAACAAAAAACTGCTACTAAAAAAACTACAACAAAAAAGACTACAACTTCTTCTACAAAGACTAAGCCAAAGGAAGATCCTAAGCCAACTCAGGTTGCGGTTTATTCCTCAGGAAAGGTTGCTCATCCAGCACTAGGTAGACTTGATAAGGGATACAATATCGTTACTCCAGCACAGGCCGATGAGTGGATGAAACTTTCTAATAAGGTAAGAATGGCTACTCCAGAAGAAGTTGCAGCAGCCTATGAGGTATAAGAATGGAAACATTAAGGCTTCCCGAAACTACACAGGTGGAAGTTTCTTTTAGCGTTCCCGACGCTTCTACTCTTTATATACTTTCATATCAAGATTTAACAACGGGCAATTCATATTCTACAACTGCTACATCTAATACCTCTAAAGTTGTAACCTTTGCTCTTGATGATCGTTATTTGACTTATACAGGAACATTAGATGCAGATGTTCTTACCAGTGCTAGTGCATTAGTAGCATCTGATGGTGTTGAAGTTGTTAAGCCATATTGTGATATTACATCAGTTAAAAATAAGCTTGGCATAACTACTGCACAAGCTATTCAAGTAGAAAAAGTAGCAAGAAAACTCATTGAGTCAGAGGTAGCGGGTAGATTTAATTTCCAAAGAAAACAAAAAGAAGTTTATGGAATGGGACTTGATTATTTGCCCATGGATGAAAAAATACAAACTCTTTACTACCTGTATGAAAACGGGGTAAAGATTTATGATTACGAAGACTCTGATTTACAAGAATACAAAATAAGTGTTGATAAAACATCCATTGTTACTTCTGTAGTACAAGTTAACAAGATGGAATATAAATATGTCTGGCGAGATAGATACCTTGATACCGACTTTTTTAGCGGATATGATTATCTTGTAGATGCTGATTTTGGATATCGTGTTATTCCAGAAGATATTCAAGAAGCTTGCGAACTTATCATGCAAGATATTGCTAATGACAATATGAGATATATGAATAGGTATATCGAAGAGTTTGACAACAACGAATTCAAAATTAAGTTTGGCAAGGGTACAACAACGGGAACAGGCAATATGATTGCCGATAAAATACTTGCAGGATACAAGAACAGAATAATTCCTGGGGTGATTTAATGTTACCTCAAGGCAGTCTTAATAATTTATTCTACCCAATGACGGCAGATATTTATTATGCTACCAAGTCTCAAAATGATTTTGGTCAACTAGAAAGAACATGGGAACTAGATAGGCAGATTAATTGTTCAGCTATTAAAGAAAATCCAGAATCTCAAATGAGAACTCAACTCACTTCCGACAAGTTTATTGAATTTGATGAAAAAGTAAACATGAGAACAAACGAAAATATTTATAAGTCCTTGGACGGAACACATTACAGACCAACAGATATTATTGTTCGTAATATAAAAGACCCCTTTGGATCAGTAGCTTGGGCAGAAAGCAGCACAGAACCAACAAATTTTGAGATAGACACAATTGAACCAATGTATGATCCCGTTCATAATGTCGCAGGTTACAGAATATTATTGCGTAGATCAGATTTGCAGGTGGATTTATAATGTATTCAATAAGATTAGACACCAAAGAATTAAATAAAGTAATACAGGGAGTAATTGATTACTCGGATGGATTTTTAAAAGAATCAAAAGCAAAGGAATCCACTATTGCTTCTAAATTAGGATCAATAAGTATTGAAGGATTTTATGATTACCTTGATGGTTTAGCAAGAACAAATCCTGGTATGCTTCATCATGTTTATGAGTGGGGGCAGGTAGGAAACCCAGAATCAAGACTTGTTGAATTAAAAAAGATTCTTTCACGTTCAAGTGTTGATATTGATGCAAACTTTTTACAATCTTCTAGCGTTCCAGAAGGTGGATCAGAGCCATTTTATGACAAGGTTACTGTTATGGAAGAAGGAATACCCGTTACAGTTCAAGCGGTAGAAGCAAAAGCAATGTTTTTTGAATATCAAGGAGAAGAGTTTTTTACAGCTGGACCAATCGTAATAGAAAATCCAGGTGGTGAAGCTACAAGAGGATCTTTTGTTGTTGCATTTGAAGAGTTTTACAATAATTATTTTGACCAAGTTTATTTAAGATCAATTAGATTTTATGATCACTTTAAACAATCTAAAGCATATAAAGAAAATTTTGGCAGGGCTGCAAAGTCATCTGGACCAAGAAGTATAGGAAGAACAACAGCACTAAAATGGATTATGACATTGCCAGGTGAAAAATAATGAGTAATTATCCAGAAATTATTATTAACAAATATCTATGGGAGCAGTTTAGATTAAACAAAAATTCAATATACACTTCATATTCTGTTACTCCAATTATCCCTGTTACGGACATGCAAGGCGGTGACCTTCCCTGGGGCAGAAAACCATATATTGTTTATGACTCATTTATGAAGGCAAGAACAGCAAATAGATATTTTTACCCTGTGAAAGCTGCTCAAATGATGTATTCAATTAAAGGCAGCATAGGAGAAATATATGAATGGAGAGACTTTATCTCCAATGTGCTAGATCGTGAAGACGATGCGGCACGGGATATAAACAGCTACGCTGGTCAAAATTTATCAAATACTAGAATATATTTTCATTGCATAAATACTCATCAAATTAACTATATTGGTAATACCACAGAACAACAGGGTAAATTTAAACAATATTCGACTAATCTGGTAGTTAAATTTGACTATCACATCACAGATATTTACAATGCTTAAAAACTAGTTTATAATGGGAAGTGAGGAAACGCCCCACGCCAAAATAAAACTATAAAGGGGTGAAAGAAAATATGGCAACTCTTGGTGATTCAACACAGATTATTGTAGGTGCAGCACAGCTTTTTGTTTCAAGAAGTGGTTCACTAAAGTTTATTGACGATGGTTCAGATCCAGCAGAGTATTCATTCGACGGACAACCAGGCGACGACATTCCAGATTTTGTTTCTGGTACAGAATTCGCTGACACACTAGCAGGAGCTTCCGCTTCCGCTAACTGGCGCAACGTTGGTTACACAATGAATGGTCTAGAGGTTCAGTTCCAGCCAGACTTTGGTGAGGTTCAGGTAGATCAGCTACTTGACGTTGCTCGCCTTTACAAGCAGGGTATGCAGGTTAACATGGTTACCGCTTTTGCTGAAGGCACACTAGAGAATCTTCTAGTTGCAACTGCAGCAAATGATGCCGATCTAACAGGTTCAGGAACAGACGAGGAAACTCTCGTTCTACAGTCTGGTAACATCGGTGAGGTTCCACTAGAGCGTGCTATGATCGCTGTAGGCCCAGGCTCAGGTGATCCAGCCGCAACTGGTGCTAACAAGGTAGAGCGTGTTTACGTTGCTCACCGTGCACTTTCAATTGAGAGTGTAACTGCTTCTGCAAAGCGCGATGAACCTACAATGTTTGAGGTTTCATTCCGTTTGCTACCAGCAGACAACGGCTCCTACGGCAAGATCGTAGACCGCGTTGTTGGTTCCTAATTAAATAATAATTTAATAGCACTTGCCCCGCCCCACAAGGGCGGGGCTTAGTGTTTTTATGTTAAAATAAGGGCTGCTATGCTATAATTTATATATATTCTAGGAGGAATAAATGGCAACAAGCGTCTACGAAACAGTAGAAGTTGAGTTTATTGACGGGACTAAGATTGAAATGCGTCCCCTAAAGATTTCACTTCTTAGAGACTTCATGAAGGAGTTTCAAAAGATTGGTGACGAAAAGATTGCAGAAGACAATATCAAGTCTATGGATCTTTTGCTAGATTGCGCTGTAATTGCTATGCGTCAGTACAACCCAGATCTTGCAACAAAAGAGCAGCTAGAAGAAATTGTAGATCTTCCAACAATCTACAAGATTATTGAGGTCGCTGCAGGGATTAAGTTGAATGACCCAAACGCACTGGCGGCGGCTCTAGCTGGTCAGAGCTAGATCTCGCCGCAATAGAATCCCAGGTTTTCCTTCTGGGGCATTGGAAGGATTACCAGGAACTGGAGGACAACCTATCAATGCCAGAATTAATTGCAATTCTTGAGGCAAAAAGAGAAGAAGACTATCAGAACAAAAAATTTATGGCTGCCCTCCAGGGAGTTGATATAGATGGTGCTGCCCAACAAGGAAGCACCTGGGAAGAAATTAAAGCACGCGCATTTAGCGGTGGTCAAACAAGTAATCCCAAAGATGTTATGGCGCTTAAAGGCAAAAATGCCAAGATGAAAGGCTTTGGTATTGGCCTTGGCCTTGATGCTGTCACAATTGATGGTGACGGGCAGGTGACAAAGGTTGGCTGACACCAGGGTAACTATTGATGTAGATATTAATACTAGTCCTGCTGCTCAAGGACTAAGAGATCTACAACAAAGATTTAATGCATTCACTGGATCATTAAACAAAAATAATGCTATGCAAGCTACTGCTTCTAGGCAGTATGCAGACCAGTTAATGAATTTGGTTAATAGTGGTAAATTCTTTACTGCTGAAATGACCAGAATGCAAACTGCCGCAGGCAGGCTTGATAAAACTCTCGCCAAGGGTCAAGCAACAATGGGGCAATTCTTTAGTGCCCGTTTTCTTAGAAATAGTACAGAGGCAGCACAAGTCCTATCTTTGGCAAATGCTAGAGCGGCAGCATTACAGACACAATTCTTTGCAACAGGTGCA
>Ga0099849_1001239_pt1 | contig 11892 bp, 10 predicted proteins | sample CB_VirMetaG_4_FD_78177 | JGI IMG/M metagenome (GOLD analysis project Ga0099849, IMG submission 78177) | Freshwater to marine saline gradient viral communities from Chesapeake Bay - CB_1508_1M Viral MetaG | ecosystem: Environmental > Aquatic > Marine > Coastal | place: USA: Chesapeake Bay... | reverse complement strand
TGTCAACAATGCTTCCGTTATCTGTAATTTCTACATTTAACTTGTCATTATTAATTGCGAAGTTCAAGGTAAACCTTCCGTCTGAAAGTTCGGAGAGGTACTCACCTGTAAGTGTTTCCAAGTCCTTCACAAGATTTTCAATTTTATAAGCTATTAGACCATTGGGGCTAAAGGCTTTCTTTAAAATTTCTAGATTAGAACGCTTTTTAGATATTAAATCATATCGTTCTTTTACTACTGCAAGTTTTTCTTCAAAGTCAGATGTTTGCTCAAGAACAACTTCGATCCGAGCATTATGAGCTGAACGAGTTTCGTTCTCTTTTTGTATCTTACTAATCTCTTCTTTTTGTTCTTTGAGTCGAGCTTTAACTTCTTGAAGCCTGCTCTGAAGGCTTTCTTCATTTACGGCTTCAGTAGGAAGACTACTGTCGATTGAACGATAGAGGTCTCCCCACTCTTTTTCTTTCTCTGACTTTAAAATAAACTTTTTATTGTTTTCTTGAATTTCTTCAATTTTCTCCTGGAGACGAGCTTGTTTACCTTGCTCGACTTGAATCTTTTCCTCTTCCTCTGAGATGTGTTTTTCTTTAAACTCTTCGGTAACAGGTTGTTCGCATGTAGGGCATACATTTTCCAGGTCCTTCATTTTCTGAATTGTTTTTTCAGATAGACCGATAGACCCCGCTATGGCCCCGACTTCCGACTGAATGTCATCATAAGATATTAACTCTTGTGCGTCAATAGCGCGAATTTCGTTAATATTTATTTGTTTTAACAGTTCTTTATACTGATTATTTTGTGAAATTTGTCGGTTCGTCGTCGAAATATTTTTAATTTCTGCCATGAGATTACTAGCTTCTTCCTCGTCTTCTTCCGAGACTTTTGGAATATTTAGCAACTCTCGTGGGGTAGTATCGGTCAGTCTGTTATTTTCCAACCATTTTTCAACGGTGTCTATACGACCTTCGAGGTTTGAAAATTCTTGCTCCACCTCTCTCGACGCTTCCTTAAATAACTCGAACAACTCTAAATAGCTCTCCAACCCAAGCAAATCTATGAGAAACTTCTTTCGATTCGCGTCCGTAGCAGTAAGAAAATTCAAACTTGCGTTAGTATTTTGATATACTACTTGTGAAAAGGTTTTAAAGTCAATTCCGAGAACTTCCTGAATGGTTTTGTAAGTGTTAGTAGCCGTATGACTACTAATATCTTCTCCATTCTTTAGGAATTTTACTTTTAAGTTAGACTTTCTTTGCAGGTCGATTTCATACTCATCCTCTCCCTTTGAAAAAGAGAGAGAAATTGAGTATCCTGCGTTAATATCTCTATTGGGAATGTCTGCTTTTTTAATCCCTTTCGAGTTTTTATTAAACAATACTTCCTCTAATATTAGAGGTATTGAAGACTTACCAACACCGTTAACACCAATAATCTGCGTTAATCTAGTGGAGGATAAATCGAGTTCATTGCCTTCCCCGTAAGAGAAGCAATTACTCCACTTCAAGATTTTTAGCGTAATCATTAAATGTTCCTACTATGTCAGATATTTTTTCTTCGTTTATTTCTAATATGTAGAGTAGATACTCTACTAGCTCCTCACCGATTGTGAGTTCTTTGTCCAGCACGAGTGCGGCTTCAGAGTTTCTTTTAACAACCTTTTTGTCGAGAAGCTCAGAGGAAGCTACCTTCGCTAAATCGCCCAAGTCTCCTTCCAACTCATAGATTACATGGTCGTAAAGACCCGTAACCATTTCTGCAGGGTCGGAAACAGTTTTTCGAATTAGTTGTGGCAGCTCTAGTTTTTCCCAATACCATTCCCAAGATTCGGCATCAATAACGATAACCCCTGTCTCTACTTTTGCTCTATGAAAGCTAGTAGTCATTGGGCTTCCTGGGTATACAATATTTGCTTGGCAATTTGAGTGGGAGTGCAGGTCTCCCGCAAACACTGTAGGGAAACACGAAAACCTGTCTAAATCGACTTCAGGCGTTACATGCGGGGGGATTTCTCCCCTCACATGAGTAAAGACAGGAAAGTTTTGATTTAGTAATTCTATTGAGCCTTTTTTGTGTAGATCACAGTAAGGAAGAATACTAAAACCTCTCTCGTCTTCATACGCTTCGTCGACTACGGTTACTTTCGGGTTTATCCAGTGCGTGACGTCCTTTAAAGCAGAGAAAAAAGTTTTATTCTTTTTTGTTGCTTCGTGATTTCCGTCATAGATAATAGTTTCACAGTCACAGCCTTTTACAAAAGTAAAATAAAGCTCAAGCTCCTCAGTAGTAGGAACTCTATCAAAAAGGTCTCCTCCTATAATATGAAGGTCTACTTTATCCTCCAACAGGTTTAACTGATGAAAGAAAGTGTCATAGCGAGCACGCGCCCAGTTTAAAGGCACGTTCTTTTGACCTAGTTTAATATGCCAATCGGCTGAGAAGAGGATATTCATGAAACGTCAAATTCTTCGCTAACGGTTTCCTCGTCCTTATTCTCGTCTTGGCCTGCTCCGCCCGTAACGATTCTTTCCAACAGCTCTTTTTGAGCGTCGGGAGTCGGACGAGGGAGAATTTCATCAATAGAACTAGCCGCAGCGACAGCCTCTCTTTCTTCGGGAGTAAGAGGTCGAGTGCTTTTTTGGCACTTCAGAGTTTGCAGAGTGTATTCGACGTTATACACGTTAGGTCCGGTTTTATCCTTTTTGAAGCAAATATCCCAGCCAGTCTCAGGATCACAAGGATCGCCTAAGTCTTCTGCAGCCGTCAGAATCTGGTCCATCAGCTTCTTCTTCAGGTTAAATACCTTTACTTCGCCGTCGTTGTCACAGTCAATACACTGTACCGCATAGGACTGCGCACACTTGAGGTCAGGGAAGAATTCTTTAACCCAATCCTTCTCTTCATTTAGAAAAGCTTCTTTTTGTCGGTTAAAGGAGAGACATTCCATAGGAATATTCTTCTCGTTCAAGCCCTTAACCCAGTAAATGTAGCGAGGAAGAAGATCGCCAACAAAGCGAACCCTGTTGTCTCCCATCCTGTACTGATACTGGTTCAGTGTGTTCTTTTTAGCTCCGCCAGCGGATTCTGTAAATTTAATTCCCATAATTTAATTTTCCATAATTAATGAGTGACTTCTTCCCAACAAAAGAATATTTCATCTTCTGAATAGGTAAGTAGTCTGTTGCGTTTAATAAACTCTAGGTCTACTGGAGAAAGCTCCATCGCTAGTGTTTTCCTGTTTGTGGTCAAGTAGTCAGCATAGCTGCGAAAGCTTGCGAGCGCCACATACTCTGCAAGCTCTAAATCTTTAAAGTTGGCTCTTTGGCCAAGCAATCTTTCAGGATTCAATAGAAAGGACATTCCTGACCAATCTTTTTGTGCCCATCTATAAATAGGGTCATACTTATTATCAGGAATTCGAGGGTATGTTAAAAATGCTATTAGATTGAGTAGCTGTGAAGGGTCTTTCCCTGTTTCTGTATATAACTTCTTCCAATCGTAAAGAATCACAACTAGCTACCCGCACAATAATCGTATATTATACAGTAAATCACTAAGTATGTCAAGAATTATTTTTCTCATACCTTTATAAAATTAGATTTATATCCCTCTTGCATGTAAAAACCTAGCCTTACCTTGGCTTGGTTTTCCGCAGTTTTTCCTTTCAAATTTATATCCACTATTACAGGATCCATCTTTCCTGGATGCTTTCGTATAACTCGCCCAATTAACTGATCTAGTAAGGGAGTATTACTCACAGGGGCGGCTAAAATCAGACAGCTTAATGGATTTACGCTTATTCCTTCAGCAAAAATACTCTGTGTCCCTAGTAGAATGTCTACTTCTCCTGCCTGTATCTTTTTGAGTTTTGCTTCTCGGGAGTCTTCCTTATCCTCTCCAGTTATGATTTCACAATAGCTTCCTAGAGTTTCTTTCACCCTTTTCAAAAAGTTTACTCTATCTGAGAGTAGCAAAACTTTATGCCCCTTTTTTCTATAACTAGCCGCCAGTAATGAAATGAGTTTTCCATACTCTTCATTGCCTACTAGGTCATTTACTCTTGTGGCCCAAGGAATCCTTCCTCCGTCCATAAAGCGAATATCTGACTGAATAATATCAATAGAGGGAGTCATTTGATTCTCTTTTGGCGGAAGAAATCGAGTATGGCCGAAGTAGTCCTGTAGAATCACATGCTTTCCGTCCTTTCTTCGAAGGGTTGCAGAAAGACCTATTTTGTATCTTGCATAACTAGAGTCGAGCAGTCGATTAAAGGTATTAGCTGGTGTATGGTGGCACTCATCTACTATAACCGTACCAAACATTTTTGATATTTTCTCTTTTACATTATAGAGAGTTTGTATGTTTCCAACTACTACCGGAGAGTCTGTTTCGAACTTCCCCGAGCCTATAACTCCTGGAGTTATTCCAAATACTTTCTTCACTTCCTTCTCCCACTGACCTCTTAAAAAGAGCTTGTGGGTAATTATCAGTGTTTTCTGCCCTAGTTTTTGAGCGCAAGACAAACCAGTAAAGGTTTTTCCCCAAGAAACGGGGGCATTAATAATTGCACAGTCATCTAACTGGTCATAAACCTCTTGTTGGCTAGGTCTCAAAGTACCTTTAAACTCGGGAAACTTTGCAGGCACCAAAATTCTTTTGTCCTTAATCTCATACCCTTCTGGAATTAAATCAAATCTTCCTGAAGGAATCGAAATCAAACTTGAATTTATCTTTCTTAGATTTTTTATAATTTCTGGGGGCGCATCTCTCTTGTAACTATCTATTTTATACGTTAAAGCACTATCAAGCTCCTGAAACTTCTCAGGAGCTATTTCTAGATAGATTCTATTGGATACTACTGCTTTCATTTTTGGCTATATTTAGTAATAAGATAGTGTTTTACAAAGTCGCTTCGTACAATGTCTTCTATTCCAAACTCTATAAAATCAAATGAGTTCATGTTTCGTACTATATCTATGAAAGGGCCGATACCAGAATTCTTCTGTAGGTCAGACTGAAAAAAGTCCCCACAGAAAATTATTTTACAATTCTTGCCCACTCTAGTTATAATACTATCAAGCTCATGAAAAGTCATATTCTGACATTCGTCTACAATGACTATGGAGTCATTAAATGTAGTGCCTCGAATAAAAGAAGTTGTGTTAAAACTAATCAGATTCTTTGACTTTAGAAGTTCGTAAGCATCTCCTCTATCAAAAAGCTCTTGGGAGATATTTATATACGGAGTTTCATACACTCTCGCCTTCTCTGCGTCTGTTCCAGGAAGAAACCCCATTTCTCGTGTAGGTACTGCACTTCTTATAATCTCTACTTGATTATATCCGTCTGTTGTAAGTACATCCCTAAAGGCAAGATACAGAGAAATAAATGTTTTTCCCGTACCCGCACATCCATGCAAAAATAAGCATTTGTCTGACTCGAAAGCAATAACTTGATTCGGTGTAAGTGGCTCTACTTCAACAAGACTAAGATGTATAGAATTCATCTTCTCTCTTCCACTTCTTCTTTTTGGCATTAAATTTTCCTTCTAAATGGCTCTAGCTTATCCTCTGATAAACTATAAAGCAGCCAGGGGAGATTATTCAGATGTAATATCTGTACCCACTCTTTTCCATAGTTAGGCTCTTTTACTATAAAACAGAAGTTAATTCCTTTTACCCATATACGAGTATGGGTGTCCAGAATCTCCTTTCTGTGTATTCTATAGCTCAGAACTTTTTGGCTCTTTGTCTTTTTATATGAGAAAACAAGCCCTTTACTGTCTATAAGTATGCTCGGAGTCTCATTCACCAAGTCAATAAATTCCTCATAACAAGTTCTTAGGTTGTAAACTTTATGAGGAGTCTGGAGCCTTCTTATTCCAAGAGAGGCTCCAGGTTGATTTCTGTCATCAATTACTTTCTCATTTAGAAAGAGTATCCCGTCCCTGTAATAATAATTTTCGCTAGGAAGCTTGTATACGGGGAACCGAACTCTTTTAAGAAGCTTCTTGTAGGAAAAAACTACCATAATTTTTCTGAAACTTACCCATTGAGTAGTCTTCTCCAACTTCGAAGTCACAACCAATAGGTGCTCCCGTGATATAGATACCTCGGTCTTTCTGAATCTCCTCCTGAAGAATTCGAGAGTATTCATCTACTTCATCAAACGGAACTTCCGCAAGAACGGAGTCATGTACTAGAGCGAAGATTTTACTGTCCATGTGCTGCTGCCTCAATCGGAAATGCGTTTCTGTAGCTCCAATCAAGTTAATATCAGAAGCTACAGACTGCACTAGAAAGTTCAGCCCCGAACGAACAGCATGACTTTTTACTCCCTTATTATCAGATTTCACATCAGGAAGTCTTCTCTTTCTACCGAAGTGAGAGTAAATATAACCATCGCGTAGAATTCTTCCTTGACTGACCTCAATCCATTCTTCCAGCTTCCAAAACTCCTTAAAGTATTCTTTAATTACTTGTCGAGCTTCCTCTACAGTCATACGGCCTCCGTCTTTTGTTACCTGCTCGGCAATCTTATTCGGGCCTGCACCATACATAATACCGAAAGTAACTGCTTTTGCAGCCTGTCGATATGTTGAATAGAGTTTCTCTACTTCAGAGATTTCGCAATCTAGCTTAAATACTTTATGTGCGATAGTCGAGTGAAAGTTGCCTCCCGCACGAAAAACATCTTGAAGGTTAATGTCGTCGGAAAGAACCGCAGCTACATAAACTTCCGCAGTGGTCAAGTCCATTGCGACGATCTGATGGCCTGGAGAAGCCTTAATACAGCCTTTTACAATGGGGTTATCTCTTGGAAGCTGTTGCATGTTCAGTTTACCGCTCGAAGAGAGTCGACCTGATGTTGTTGAGTGAAGATTAAAACTTGTTCTCAGATGATTGTCTCGATCAAGCTGAGGAATAATCTTATCCAAGTAAGTATTCTTAATTTTTGCTTTCTTGCGAACATCGAGAATTAGCTTTGGAATCTCATGCTGTAGGGAGAGCTTCTCAAGAACCTCCGCATTTGTGGAGTTCTCTCCTTTTTCTGTCTTAATGCCTGTAGGCTCTAGACCGACATAATCGAACAGAAGCTTTCTCAGTTGAATGACACTGTTTGGGTTAAAGGGTTTTCCTTCGTCTTTCTCAAAGTCTTGTACGGCTGTATGGGCGAGCAAAGCCTTCGAAGCCTCTTCGATCTCTTCGGACATGAGGTACTGAGCACGAACGAGCCTCTCCTTGTCGAAAGGCACACCATTATCCTGAACATCAATAAGAAATCTACACGCAGGAAGAAGAATGTTGTTATAGACTTTGAGAAGCTGTGGGTTTCCACCCTTTAGAGCTTTCATAAACTTATCGTAGAGTAGAAAAGTTACACAGGCATCAATCGCTGCATAGTCTTTCATAACTTCGAAAGGTATCCACTCCCACTTAAAGTCATTTTTCAGTACACCATGCTTCTTTCGGTAGTTATCCATCCATTCGTACATTGGCTTTTCATAGTCACCATAGTCAGTATATTTCATGGCGAGGATCTTTAGGCCGTGAGTGCCTGGATTTTCCTCAAGCATGTAATGCAGAAGCATAGTATCCTGAAACTTCGGTACTTCTAGGTTGAAATGATACTCGAACATTGGAATATCGAACTTAGCATTATGAAAGACCATTTCCTTCTTATGACAGAGTTCCTGAAGCTTGTCAATGACTTCATCATCCATAACATCTGAATTTATGTAGCAACCAGTATCTGGGTATCCTGACAGAGAAATACCTAGAATATATCCGTCTCTCGGATAGAGTCCTGTAGTTTCTGAGTCAATGCCTGCAAAATCGTAAGGTGCGTCGATACAATACTGAATATATTCTAGCGCCTCTTGCTTGTCCTCTATGCCTTTGAACTTGCTAGAATCAATTACGGCTTTTTGCTTATCGCCAGAGATGTACCCTAGAATATTTGTTTTAGAGTCTTCCCAAGTCTTCTTTGCCTCTGGCTTAAAGGAAAGCATTGCAGGATTAATAGTAGGAAGAAACTTATCATCAACAATAGTTCCCGCATATTCCATGACCTTTGAGACTTTTGTGTAAAACTTCAGAGGTTCGGAGCCTATAAGAATTACCCAATCATAATCATCAGTATCCAACTCTAGATCTACATCTTTTTTCAGCACTTTTGCAGCTGAAGGATCCGAGCACAACGAAAACCTATCAAACTCAAAAGCATTGTCAAAGAGTCTGATATAGTCGTTTTTGCTCGGCTTTGTTTCGATTAGCGCTACTTTCACTTTCTTCTATCCTCCCAAGATTCTTGGAATTTGTCAAATAAACTTTTGGATATACTACAATATCCCTTCTTTCTTTTACCTATCAATATTCTGTTTCGTCTAAATTCTTTTTTATGATTTATCGGTTTCTTAGCCATAGAGCTTTCTCCTCAGTCCTAATACTTGCTTTTCTGACAGCTCCGCAGGGTCGCCAGCTCGTAGGCTTACTACTCTGACAGGGAACCCCTCTGCTACCTTCTTTACGTGGTCTGCTGCAGCCTCTCCGGCATCATCAGCATCAAATAACAGGTCTAGTCCGACCGCGCCTGATATTTTCAAATAAGATAATTTATCTTTATTAAAGTTCTTTACTCCGAAGCAACAAATAGTGTTCTCCAGCCCTTTGTCGTGCATGTTTAGCATATCAAATATACCCTCTACTAAAATAACTCTACCCTGTAGAGGGGAGACTTGAGGAAACAAGGGCAGCTTGACTCCTGGAGGATAGAATTTATACTTCTCGTTGAGAGTTCCTGATTCGTCTCTGCCTTGAAACCCTACAATTCTACCACTAGAACTTGTGATTGGAAAGTTTATTCGTCCAACAAAGTCATTGTCATGGTGCCTAAAAGCATTGAACTTTCTATATGTTTCTGGTTTTATGCCTCTCCAGTTACCTATATACGGAGTGTAACCTTTTGGCATTGAAAGACCTACGCCCGAAGAGCGAATGTCTGTAATTAATCTTTTTAGTTTTTCTCTTCTAATATCTACTTCACTATAATCTACATCATAGTGCTTGAAGAGGCTTCCCTTGTGCCCACAAGAAAAGCAATGAAAAACCCCGAGAACTTTATCTATCCTCATGCTTGGGTTTCTATCATCATGGTCCGGGTTTAGGCAGTGTATCAGTATATCTTTCCCAGACAGCCTATAATAAACGCCTCGTTCTTCCAATAGTTCTATTACTGCACTCATAGATCAAATACCAACTCATCTGAAGAGTCATCGTCTGATTCTTCCTTTGGAAGCTGTCCTGTCTCAGGGCCAATACGAAGAGACGCCCAGTCCATTACAGACGTGAAGGACACTTCATCTCCTGAGTTTCTCATTTTAGTACAGTTAAATGTAATAATGTTATCTTTCTTAGAATGAGCATCCAAGGTGAACGCTGCATCTGCAGAATCAAGAATTGCCTTTGCAAATCTAGCTTCGCCCGTGGCATCAATTTGATATGGGGAAACCATCAATACTTCATACTCTTGTGCAAAGGACTTCAGTGCTTTACTTATCTCTACTTGTTCTGTCCAATCATACTGACCTGCACGACTATTCACAAAAGAAGACCTTTTGACTTGGTTAATATAGTCAACAATTACAACTTTTGGGTCGAGCTTATTAATTTTCTTATCGAGTTCTGTTCTGATATTTGCTAGTGTCAAAGAAGGACCGTAAACAATATCTAGCTGCTTCTCTCTTAGAGGTTTTGAACTAAGTTCGGTATGATACTTGTCAAAATCCCTATGAGAAAGATAGCGAGAGAAAGCTCTCTCGCCATCCTCATATCGAGTAGACCACCACTGAGCAACCTTCTCCCACTCAAGAATGGAAAGGTTTCTTTTTCTCATAGCACCTACAGGCACTCCTGTGGCAATAGCACAACAACGCTGCATCATGCTTCGTGGTGTCATCTCAATAGTAAAATATATTACAGAGTCTCCTGCCTCATATACGTTTGTGGCGATATTCGCACAAGTTAAAGACTTTCCCTGGCCTCGCTTACCGCCGATGAGTACATACTCAGTTGGGCCGTAAGTTTCTAACCTATCGAAGTCATTATTCAGACCTAAAGGTATGTACCTGTCGAGAATGTCTTGAGGCTCGAAGAGCTCCATTCTACGCATATCGGTACTTGGGTCTTTTAGGTCTAGTCTTTCCTCCACATCTATGATTAGTTCTTGCAGATGATCTAGGCTTTCTTGAGCGGAGTCTATGGCGACACTTTCTGTCAACCACCCCTCTACACCACTCATAAGCTCTATTTGAGCAAACTCGTTTTTTAAGTATTCTAGCAGTGTGGAAGCGTCGATATCTACTTCTTCCATACTTTCTATAGCATTGAACTTATTTTGAAGGGTTGCGTCCCTCACAGAGAGCCGTAAATCTTGGAAAGTAGGAAGCCTGCTGTGTTCGTCTACGAAACGATGCAGGCATTCCCACATTGAGGAATATTCGGATGAAAAGAAGTGCTTATGACATCTCGCCCAAGTTTCTATATCGCTTTCAGCGATTATAGTCCTTAGAAGAGTACTTGCCAGATTCACTAATTGTCTCCGTAATAAATTTTGAACGATAAAAAGCTAGGGAAGATTTTACTCCTCCCTAGCTTTCGGGGGAACGGAATTAACCAGCAGCTTTAGCTGCTTTGGCTGCTCCGTCATAGTTAGTAGCCGTAAGACCTCGGCGAGTCAGCATGGTTTTAACACCACGTGCGGTTCGACCGATCTGCTCAGCAATTTCCTCTACGGTCATGCCGGAAACATCGACATTCTCAAGAGGGTCAACTTTAGAAGCTGACTTAGTTTCTCGTTGAGCCGGAATTGCTTCCAGGTCACCGAGCTTCAGCATAGAAAGAGATTTGCCTCGAACTTCGGGGATAGTACGCCCCACAGCTTCTGCAATATCTTCCAAAAATGCGCCGTCTGCAACCAGAGCGATAATCTTTGCTTCTTCCTCGGGAGAGAAAGAGCGCTGATTTTCAGTCTTAGGAGTAGGCTTAACTTGGTCAGTCAGCTGCATTGAAAGCAGTTTACCCTGAATTTGCTTCGGAGAAAACTTGCCGCCTTCAAAGGCTTCAGCAATTTGACCATAGGTATACGCACCAGAGTTGTTATTAACAAACTCACGGAGAGTATTTTCTTGTGCCTCAGAGAAGACACGGGAGCTTGCAGAAGCAGAGGACTCTACTTCGAACTCCATTTTTCGCAGCTTAGCAGCTACTGAACGAGGGGAGGTTTCGAGCTGGTCAGCAGCTTCGATAACCGTTGCATAAGATACCGGAGATTCAACACCAACAAACTCTCTCAGAGCTGCGGTGCGTTCGTCGGTCCACTTTGGAATTGCCATAAATTTAATTTCCTATTAAAGTTTCAAGATTAGTTACAATAGAGATTCCGTTTTCTCTAGCCTTTTTTGTCTTGGAAGATTCCAAGCCGCTTTCATTAACAAGTATAGTCACATCCTTTGTTAGAGAGGATTTTACTACATATCCTTGACTAATCAAAGCTTTTTCTGCCTCTGCCTTGGTCTTAAACGAAGTAAGTCTTCCTGAAATACAAACTACCCCTGCAACAACCTTGGGAGGCTCTGCTTCTACGGACTCAAAAGAGAAAGGAAGCCACTTATATACTGCTAGAAACTGATTGGTATACCAATTTAGCAGATTTTCTGTGGCTTTTGGCCCTAACCCTGAAGATATGCAAACATCTTCGTTGAGTTCATATATAGATTTTATACTCGAACAAAGTTTCGAAGAGGCAACTCTACCCACTAGAGGTATAGAGAAGCCTGGAAGAACCTCAGAAAGACTAGCCTTCTTACTTTCTTGTATTTCTTTGAAGAGCTTTGTT